>Ga0210247_100005_pt1 | contig 215269 bp, 174 predicted proteins | sample ChrtobMetP3_16mM_FD_155449 | JGI IMG/M metagenome (GOLD analysis project Ga0210247, IMG submission 155449) | Chrysochromulina tobin associated microbial communities from unialgal haptophyte culture, Seattle, Washington, United States - P3_16mM | ecosystem: Host-associated > Algae > Haptophytes... | reverse complement strand
CGCCATCACGCACTTCACGATGCACATGCTCTTCGCGACGGATGGTTGGCAGTCAACGCATGGGGTGGGTACCCCCTAGATGGGTAGCGACCTACGATGACGATGGCTAGACTTCCCCAACCGGCCATCACCGGACATTTACGCATTTGCCTGTTCAGCCCAAGGAAACCGGAGCCTTGTTCTGCTTTGAAGGGGCAACCTTGGTCGAGCGGGCCGGTCACGTGTGAAGTGTTCGGCCCTAGTATGGTCTTGCTTGAAAGCGCCCTGCCGAATGACGCTTGCGACCGATTCCACCTACGACCCTCACCTCGAGGTGCAGTTTGTAGTTGATCCGAATGTCGTGCAATTGATGCTCGTCGAGGGGCGAGGCGCGATCAAGGACTGTATCGCGCCCGTGGTCGCACGCTCGGAAGCCGCCTTTCGTTGCTGGACGAGTTGAGCCTCGGAGATCTCATTCTGGGTGGCTCGATCATTCTCCGCGCGACGATTTGCAAAGATCTGCTTCTGCAATTCCAGCAGGCAGTTCCCGAACTCCGTCGTGCCTTGTGCGAAGCCAAAGTCCTCTTGGCAGGTTTTCTTGGACGCTTCAACGTCCAGCTTGATTTGCTGACTTTGTGCGTCTGCCAATGACTTCTGCTGTCGGGCAAGGTCTTCCGACGACGCGCACTGAAAATCGATCTCAGCCCGCGCGTACACGCCATATCCCGATGGTTCCCCCTTCACTTTGCCCACAATCGGCGGGGCATTCTTCGTCTTGCAAAACTCATCGATTTCCTTCTTGCACGAGGCGATAGCGTTGTCTGGCGAAAAATCAAAGAATCCACCCGTGGTCTGGCATTTGTAGGCCGACCCCCCTTGCGGCAGGATTCCAGCCAAGGCGTGTCCTGAGAAAAGAAGCATCCCTACGACGGCAGCAAGTTTCATGACCCCATTCTCCAAAAGTTGTTTGTGAACCGATCCAGGGCGGCTTCAAAACCGAGATAACGGAAAGTGGTTGTTTGCGATGCTCTATGTCCTGAACTTTTCGCTCCCGGGTTCTGGCCGAAGTCTATCGTCATCGCACTAAGGCCCCCTCCTGATCCGCACGGATGCCTGGACGATCTTCGTTCCCACAGGTCGTTCGCTACCTTTGCAGATGACCAATTGGAAAAGTCTAGCCATCGTCATCTCAGATCGTCACCCATCAAGGGGTTGGGCCATGGAGTGGAAGCTTGACGGGCTTCCGGTCATGTCCAAAGACTTTGAGCGGCCAGTCAGTTCGGAACAGCTTTACGACCGCTACAACCGACAGCAGGCTCTCGTCATGCAGGCTTGACGGGCAGCGATCGCTGCACTTCCTGCATTCACGAGGCCTTGCCGTACTTCCGCAGTGGGCCCTGAGCAGTCGGCCACGCCTTCGAAACCGTGGCCGCGAAGCGGACTGTCGGCCGACCAGAGCGCTCCCAGCGTCGATCACTTCGTCGGCTTGGCTTCGGATTTGACCGATCACAGTCTTGTACCGTACGCCGTCAGGTTGCTATTACTCAGAGCTCCTCTCAGCAAAACCTACTTCAGAGTGAACGGTGACGGGAAGGCGAACGGTTGATGCGCGCGTAGCAGCGTGTAGGCAATGCCAGCGATGCCGTCAAAGAGCCCTAGCGACGGAATGGTTTGGGATTTGATCTTATAGCCGCCATCTGATCGGGCTCGTTCCACCATTCGTTTCGCTAGCGACTGCGCCGCGTGGTCTTGCCCTATGTCTAAGAGCCCATTTACGGCAGAGCTCGTGCCACAACAAAGGCTATCGTTCTCAGCTAGCTGGACGCTCATCGCCAAAGACGCGGTGGTCGCCGATACAGAGCGCGAATGTGGCGTCCCAACTCTCGCCACCAAGGACCCGACTCTGCCCCAACACCAGCCGTACTGAACCCTAGATGGAGTTGACCTCACGTCAAGCCAGCCGGAATCCGAGTGAGAGAAGTACAAGTCTTCTCGTTCGAAAAGGCGGTGCGCTGCCAACCGTAGATCAACACGGCCCAGGCAATCCGCGCACGCGAGGAGCGCTTGGGCCACACCAGCCAAACCGTGAGCAGCGCCGACAGGAGTTTCGCTGTTCGAAAGCGACACAAGGCGATCTGCGCAGAGCGCAATCAGAGAAGTAGTTGTTTCCAGTTCTAGATGTCGACGCACGCGACAGAGTGCGAGCGCCATCCCAGACCATCCATCTAGGAGGCCCAAGTCGCAGAGCGAAGCCCTGTCTACGAGCTGAAGCTCGTCGCGAACCAACTGCAGCAGTTCTATCGAGAAGGCACCGTCTCCAGTAATCTCAATCAGCAGACATAGGGCGGCAATCCGGCCTCCTGCCCCCGTGGCTAGGCCAACATTCTTCTCCGCCAGAGAGAGCCCTTGTGGGCGAATTGCGCACTGTTTGGCTACGGCAAGGTATCTCTCATCCGAGTGAGCTCTATATAGGGCTCCAAATGCGACGGCGATTCCCAGTTGTCCGTTATAGAACGCCGGCGTGAGGACACCGATCACGTCATGTCCATGTTCCTCAGCAGACGTCGCACCGGTCCAAGCTATGCGATCTCCTGCCACAAACATGCGCTCTTGGAGGATCAGATCTAGCAGGTGCTTGGCCTCGGCTAATAGATCGGTCGGAGAAATGGTCTTCGCAGTGGCAGTGTCTAGGCCTCGTCTCGGGAAGCGGAGCTCAAAGCTAGCGACGAGAAATCTCGACTGTCGCGCGCCGTCAGCACTTCCAATCTGTCCAAGCCTCTCTTCGACTAGAAGTTCCTTGGCGGCGGTGTCGGTATTCGGAAACCACGGAATGTCGTGCCGCTTAAGCGCGATCCGCTCACGTACCTTGATGATGTCGTCTACGGGCACTCCAAAAGCGCCCACCGATTCCAAGTGCCGATCGAGCACTTCAAACGACGATCGCGGTGAAACCGCGTCGAAAAGAGCGCATGCATAGTACGTAGTGTGCCGAACGATCAACCGCGTCGGGAATGGAGTGAGCTGCGAAATTCGGGCACGCAAGTCTCTTTCTGGAAGAGAGAGAACGTGCGCGTAGGCTTCCTGAAAGCCTTGCAGCACATGGTTCCAGTACTGGGCTGGTGACACTCGATCGTTCCCCAACCAAGGAATGGACGCTGACTCCGGGAAGAAGTCCGCACCCCACACGCAGCGCATTTGGTCAGTGTTTGCGAACTCCCACTGAGGGGCCAGCGAGCGTCGTGGGATTTCGAATGAGCAACCAAGGGCGGAATCGTCAAAGGGGGCCATCCCTGAAGCTCCCATCCATTGCGGGAGCATCCCTATGCGAAGTACCGATCGATCCAACTCGCGTGATGCCAATCCATTCGCATCATCCAGGGTTTCTCGATACGGGTGAAAGAGCCCTTCCAAATCTACGACTACGGGGATGGCCCCGCACGCGACAATGTTTTCACAGCTGAAATCTGTTCCGTGCAGCAACCAAACCGTTGCAAGTAGCGCTCCGCAACGTCGGAAATAGGCCTCTACCTCTTGCTCGTCCCGGCAAGGACTCTGCTGCACGGACTCGACGAAGCCATGGTCTTGGCCAAGGAACGCCACAGCAGGTACGATAGGAGCGAGCGTTAGACCAGTACCTCGCAGCCAATCCGTAAATTCAGCAAAGGCGGCTTCAATGTGAATTGATCTGGGCTTATAGATCCAAGTCGCCCCTTCGGACAGGGCAAATCGAATGACCTGGCGTCCGCCGCGATGTGGGTCTGAGAGACCACGGCTGAGCGAGACAACCTTGGACTTTGAAAACTCATCGACCCGACGCACAAACTCTGCACGTCCGGAAATCCAGTTCAAAACAAGTCGTGCAACCGCACCCGCCGTAGGGCCGAAATACTCCCAAGCCTTGGTGAACTGCCGATCACAAGCGAGAGTCGCACAGAACCTGTCGAACGAAGCACTACCTGATTCCTCAATGCGTGCCGGAAACAGCAGGCGGGCGATATCACACTCTGCCAAGAAGGCAAGGAACGCCGCATACAGGTGAAGCTGAGTGGCTTCAGATAGGACTCGCAACGCATCGTCAACCAAGTCCAGTCGCGCTTGTTCGTCAAGCACATTAAATGCGCGGCCTGCTTTGGTTTGGACGCGCTCAACACAGAGGAGCGCAATTGGACGAAGCACCACCGAGAACGGAACGTCACGGCCGATCGCATCAGCCTCGTCATTCTCGATGGACTGTCTTACTATGCGACCGACGAGTGACTGCCAGCGCACTACCAGTCAGGTCGTCCGGGACCAGAAGCTGCAGCAGCAAATGACACTGCCCGTGCCCGCTATGTACTTTGCCGCCTGCTGATACTGTTCGGGAGTGACCTGATTGTTCTTGACCTTATCAAATATGAACTCACGAATTGCGACATCCCAGTCGGCCTCACTGAAGGTGTGACCGTGGGCCTTTGCCAACGTTGCAATTTCACTTGCGACTCTCGAAGCATCCCCTTTGAGACCGAGGACCTGATTCACAATGCTCGTGTCCGACTCGGCACTCTTAATAAAAAGTCTGGCTGCATCAACTGACATAGGACCCTCCTTAAGAGGATTCAGGCTAATTTGCCCTAGAAGGTTCGGGCATCAGTGATTACCCTTATCGTTCGTATATGGTATGGAGTCGCACACCCGCAAAGTGGCTGACGTCCGCACGTCGAACGAACAACTGGCGTTGCCGTCTATGCCGGGACCGCTGGTCGATGCGACAGTCATCTTGCAAAGTGAGGCGTGTGCCCAAGCGTGGCATCGGGGGCCCGCAGGCCGCTCGATCGGCGAAGCGCCCAGAAGCGGATGTTTATCAACGGCAGCTTCTGGCCGAATCCTGAAGTTTAGCCGTGGCGCTGGCGACCGTGCACCCACATACGTTGGAAGAGACTTCAAGTTGGTTGACCGAAAAAACTTAGGTAGTCTGCTAGCTACTTCTAGTGATCTTGAACATGATGGGAGCACCCGATAGCACCTAACTCAGATCACAGCACCAGAGCTCCATTCACGCAGGGAATCCAGAGTCGCATCGTCCAACACCATCTGCTCGCCCGCACAAATCACACGCATGCTCTCGATAAAGCGGCCACTCAACGCAGAGACATGATCGTTGCCAGAAGCGAATTCGTGGCCCGCGATCAAAATACCTTTAAGGACATAGCTGACATCAGCTCGGCTGACACCTAGGCCCGCTTCCCGACAACGATCGCGTACTCGCTTGCCTGTGTCAGACAGCGCAAACGGTTGGCCATCCACCTCGGCTACCAACGCACCGAGCAGGCCTTGCATCTCCCGTGGCGAAATCAGCGGCATGCCTGTTGCCGCATGAATCTGCTGAATGATCGGGAACAGATGTGCTTGCTGGCCCCAATCTGGCGTTCGTATCACTGGTGGCGAATCAAGCAACGTCGCTCGCGCCTGTGAGTCAAAGACATGGCCGCCGCCGTTCTCCCAGCTCACTTTCAATTCGCCCAGATTTAGCTCGTCCAAAAACGCCCTGAATGAGCCCTTGCCACCCCAGTCCGCAGCGAGTTCGCCGTAGCGGTCCAAGATCAACTTCGCGAGACGGGCACATGGGACAGGACGCCCAGCCTGATCCAGCTCGTTTTGAACGAGGAGCGCCACTTTCTCGAGAACGGTGTCGAGAGCTACCTCGTCCACATGAGCTTCCGCCTTCTGGGCACTGGCGGCGTGGCGTATCGGATCCAGTACTGCGCCGGCATTCCAATCAACCATCAACTTCGGAAGCTGAATGGTCTCCACCAGTCTTTTGAAGCCGCCAAACCCCGCCCAATTGGCTGCATCTAAGCCTTCCACCTCCTTGAGTGCCTTGCTGGCAAGCGAGGACAGCGCAACCGGCTTGGGCGACTCCGCGACACACTTTGTGATTAGCACCTTGACGTCTTTGATGACATCGGCCGAAGGACGAGCTGTTGGGGTGGGGACTGATGCAACAGGGAGCTCGGGTTCCGCAAACCCAAGTCCGAACCGGACGAAGTTGTCCTGGTCGATGAGCAAGTCGGCTGAAGCTTGGTACGCCGCCGACGGAAAGCCGACCGCCAGGACCGTCGTGCGCCTGTCCGAGCGCCGCAGTTTTCGCAGGAGCGGCGTGAAGTCAGCGTCTGCTGAGAACACGATGAACTCGTCGTAGTGCACCTCGTGCTGCAGCAGGTCCACGACGTCCAGCACCATGTGGATGTCGGTACTGGTTTTGCCTTCGCTGGTCATGGGCGGGCAATCGATGATCTCAAAACCAGCCCGGTTGAACGCTGGCCGAAAACGCTGATAGGCCTGGGGGTTCAAGTAACACCGCCGCACGAGGAGCCGCCGCTTGGCTCCCTCTGGCGCATGCGGTGGAGCCACCAGTGAGTCGGTCAACCAGCGAATCCAGTTGATGGGCTGGAAGGCAAAGCGCTCAGCCACTGCGGGGTCGAGTCTGCGAAGCCCGGAGTAGACGTTGTCGAAATCCACAAACAGCGCACTTCTCATTTCTGAAGCCCTGGAAAATCCGCGTAAAGCGAAGCTTGCGCAGCGATAGGTGGATCACCCTTGAGCAGAAGTCCCTTGGGCTCGATGTAGCTGTAGATGGAGCGCGCGGGCTGCTCATGCCAGCCGATGTTGAAGGCGCACAGCTTGGGGAAGAACTGGAGCTTGCTGTATGGCAGATGGTTGTGGATCCAGTACGCCATGCTCCGCCAGTCTGCACCCTTCTCGTAGCGATCAACGAACCACGGCAACACCACACAAGCCATGGCTCCACTGTGCCCGTTCTCGTCGCGGTGGTCCCAGATGTGGCCTGCATAGTTGCTCTGGTTCGAGCCGCAGTTGTCGCCCTTTTCATTGCCCAGCGCGTTGATGGTCGGCGACCGATACGCCGACCGAATGGCCACGCGCCCAAACGTCTGTTGCAGAGGCTCCAGCAGGTCTTCGCACAGGCGTGCCCCCGTCTCGATGGCGAGGTCAGGATTCTCAGGAATGTTGGGTACGCCGTAGTGGTTGGCGATCTCGCTGTAGAGGAAATCTCTCATGAAGTAGGACTTCGAGAGCCGCACACGACCCAGCTCCTCGAGTGCCTTGACCGATTTCGGGGATCTCAATTCCTTCTCCCTGGATGTGACAACTCGCTTATGCAGACGGCGTCGAGAACACCTGCTTGAGCCTCTCCACCGTGTGCCGCCACTTCGGCGTTGTCGGCTGGCATACCGTGTTCTGGTTCCCAAAAAGACCGACCTCGTTGAAGGCCTTGTTGGCCTCCAGCGTGTCGATCCACTTCACCTTGACGAACTGCTCGCTCAATTCCGGCGTATCCGCCAACGCCTTGTACTTGGCGCCGTGAAGTACCACCTCCATCACCGACTGTTCGCCATGATCGGTCATCACGGTGAATTCGCTGGCTGGTTGCACGGCTTGTTCAACAATGCCCACGCCAACGTACCCCTTCTTGGGGATGTTGACCCAGACCCTGTCGCCGGGCGACAACATCTTGAGCGTCTGGGTGTACCAGGTGCCCCCGCCTGCGCTGATGTATCCGAACTTGCGTGCGTCGTCCCAACTGCGGCTGGTGGCGTCACCGAAAGACACGTAGTACTCGCCGTTCCATGGCTCCTTCTCGCCAACGTTGCTCTTGCCAACAGCCGCGTTGGCCTGCGTTTCGCCCGGGTCGATGAGCCAGGTGCGGCTCAGCAGTTGGTGTTCGCCGTGTTGGAACACCTGAAAGAAAATCACGTTGATCGGGATGTCGCGTTCGTTGAGGTAGCCGACGATCCGCTCGGTGGATGGATCAATCTCCGCCGCCGCGATGATGATCTGGTGCGTGTGGTTAAGGGAGTCTTCGTCCAGCGGAGCGCCGAAGCGGTTCTGAAATGCCGTTTCCAGACTCCCGCCGTTCGAGAAGCGGCTGTAGATCTGAACCAAGCGATCGGCCGTAAGCCCTTGCAGCCAGGACGCATAGTCCAAAGCCTGGGCGACGATTTCGCGCGGTGTTCGATCACGCTTCAACTCAATCAACACCAGTGAGCCGTCGGGTGCGATGGCCAACAGGTCGATGCGGCCACCGAACGAGGTGATCTCCTGTCGCCCGATCAGCATCCACTCACTGGACAGGATTCGCGGGTCGCTGACGATCATCTCCTCCAGCAGTTGCTCGCTGGGCAACTTGCAGTTCTTGAGCGGCAACGGTTGTTGTCCGACTTGCCAGATGGCGTGCTGGATGGGCATGGTGGGCTTCTCCGGTGTTCTACTGTTGCTGGGCTAGACGGGACTTAAGCGCGCGGCGCCGGCGGCATGGCTGCAGGCCGATCAACGTCGAGATCGTGGGCAACCATTCCAGCCTTCGCAAGGTAACCCTGAGCGCCCGTCCAAAGCGCCTGCCGCCATTCCGAGTCTTTACCCGGCAAGGGATCAACGAGGTCTTCTGGGTGCCACTGGCCACGACGACTTTTCATGACCTCGGGGATCAGTTTCTTGCCCGCTTCCAGTTGTTGGAGATCGCGCAGAGGGATGTCGCTTCCCAGTACCCTGACACCCAAAGAACGTGCGACTGCGATCACAGCAAGGAGGTTTTCGAGGCATGGCGCGTGGTGAAGACTCCATTGATCCGACAAAAGCCAGTAACGGGTGAACTCACTGCCGTCGAGGCCGTCGGTGGTTTCCTCGTATGTCAGACAGAGCGGTCCGTGACCGCTCGGAATTTCCTGGCCAAGCGGCTTCAAGACGGCGAGGAAACGGGACACGGTGGGAGCGACTTCAAGGCGGTTGGCAAGCCACTCGCGATAGCCTTCCGGCGACTTGTAGTGGTCTTCCACCAAGTGAGACATCTCCTCGATGCCATCGAGCCATGAACGGCTGATAGCCAGATAGCCGGCGGCCCAGTCCAGCAGCTCGGGCGTGACTTTGTCTTTCAGCTTGTCGGGTGTCGAAAAAGCGGCGTTGGGCAGCTTCAGTTCGTGAGGCAGCAGGCGGGGGATTTGCTGGCGGGCGACGCCGTATGTCTCGAGGGTTTCGATGAGGCGCTTAGCTTGTGCGCGGGCTGGGTCCAGGCGGTCACGCAGCAGGCTCCATGTTTTGCCCAGCAGACCAAACACCCCCGTGGCTTCGCCGACGAACGACATGCTCAGGCCACCTCGCCGATCAGGGCATCGGCAAGAAGGACTTGGGTGGTCTGGCGAGCAACGAGGCGCTCGCGCAGGCAATTGCACACTCGGCGCAGGGACTCGACACGGGCGACGATACGAACCTGTTCAGCAAGAGGTGGAAGAGGAACAAAAAACTCAGCCATCTTTGACGCACTCACGTTCGGAACGCCTACCGATGTCGTGCTTAGACCGAGTTGCTTCTGACCCAGTTCGCTTTGAAAGTACTTCAGGAAGAAGTTCGGATACACATGTTCGGAGAAGCGGATCCGAATCAAGTAAGCGCTCGGGACTGCATCGATCATCAGATCGAACAGCGCCATGACGCCAATACTGCCAGAGCGAGTCACAAGCAAATCACCTTTCCTGACCAGGTAGGAGTCATACTTTGCAAGCGGCACATTTACTCGAGGCGGGTTTCGCAGGACTATCTGGCCATTGGTCATGTCGGTTGTTCTGATTGTGGGGATTCCACCAGTACTCACATACTCCTCATTGCTGAACCGTGGTCCATAGAAGGAACTTTGCCAGACATCTCCAAGCCTTACCCAAGACCACCCCGTAGGCGATCCAAAAGGCAACCCGTCCAAAGGAACTGGCGCCGAAGACTTGTCCGACTTAATCTTGCCCTCTGCAACCAGACTGTACTTCTCAGCACGAATCTTCTTCACCAGCTCGCTCGCAGGCTCCTCCCTAGGGTCTTGAGGCACCAACAAGCCGCGAACAGCCAGTTGCAGGATGGTTTGCTCCAAGGCGTCGACGGCTTCGGGACGGTCGAGTAGGAGGTCGAAGTGGGTGGCGACGCGTTGCCAGTTGTCGGCGAGTTCGTCTGGGGTGGTGCTGGCGGTCAGCGCGGCCAGAAGGGTTTGCACGAGCTGCGCGTGTTGCGCATCTTCGAGCCTGCCATTGGCTTCGAGGGCGTCGCACAGGCGCATGAGTTCTTCGACGCGGGTGACGATGCGGGATTGTTCGGCGAGGGGAGGCAATGGGATCAGGAATTGCCCCAGCTTGGCGATGCTCAGTCCCTCGCGAGATACACCAACTTGGACGTCCATGACAGTTTGTTGAACGTGCCGAGAGATCAGCACCTTGTGCAAAAACTCGTTCAGTTCTGGCATCACCGTACGAACGATGGTCACGTGCTGGCTGACGTTGGCTTCATCAAAGTTGCTGGGAACTACTGCACATCGGCCAATTGATGCGCCAGTAATATTGAACAAAAGGTCGTTTGCAAAAACGACCGTTCCATTCATCTTTGCATGTGTCCCAGGCTTGATGAAGGCAACGCTGTCGAGGCGAAGTCCGTCGTTCCAGACGTTTTGCGAGCGTAGGAACTTCACCCCATTGGGAACGTAAACCTCCCTTCCTCCGAGAGGCGTGCTACCTGCACCGATCTTTTGAAGCAACGAGTTCAATCTAACCCATACCCAGCCGTGAGGTAATGAGAACGGCTCGTCCTGCTTAGGAATCTCAGCCAGCGGTTTTCCTCGCTTGATCTTCCCTTCCTCGATCAGTCGATCCTTCTCCGATTGAATCTTCTCCAGTAGCTCACTCGCCGGTTCATCACTCGGGTCTTGCGGTAGCAATTTGCCTCGTACCCCCTGCGTCAAGATCAATTCGCGTAGTTTTGCCACACCACTCGGCGCAGTGGCCATCAGCTCAAAGTGCTGCACCAGCGGTGGCTGCAGGGCACTCAAGTGCTCGGCGCTGTGTTCTCGGACTTTCATCACCGCACTCATTCGCGGGCTCCGCTCAGCGATTCTGCCAGGATGGCCTTAAGCTGGTCCCGCAGGGCCTGCGCTTCGGCCTGCAGCCTGGCGTAGTCGGCCAGCAGCACCTCGGGGTCGTGGCTCACCGCGTCCAACGCGTGCGGGTTCTTCTGGTCCAGGTTGTAGTTGGCGTCCTTGATCTGGTCGATGCTCACCTTCCAGGCACGTTCGTTTTCCACTCGGGCGGCAAAGCCATCGACCGCGCTGCCCCACCAGGATTTTTCGGCGTCGAACTCTTCTATACGGATGGGCTTGGTCTTGTTGTAGCTCTTTACGCCCTCGGGGTAGGGGTGCTCGTAGTACCAGATGTGCTGTGTCGGCTGGCCCTTGGTGAAGAACAGCAGGTTGGTCTTGATGCCGGTGTACGGGGCGAACACGCCGTTGGGCAGGCGCACGATGGTGTGCAGGTTGCACTCCGTCAGCAGCTGTTCCTTGATGCGGGTTTTGACGCCTTCGCCAAACAGGGTGCCGTCGGGCAACACCAGGGAGGCCCGGCCGTTCACTTTCAGGATGTGCTTGATGAGCACCAGGAACAGGTCGGCTGTTTCCTTGGTGCGCACATCGGCCGGGAAGCCTTGCTCGATGCCGGGCTCTTCAATGCCGCCGAAGGGCGGATTGGTGAGCACCACGTCCACACGGTCGGCCTGGGTGACTTCGCGCAACGGGCGGGCGAGCGTGTTGTCGTGCCGGATGTTGCTCGGGACTTCGACGCCGTGGAGCAAAAGGTTTGTCACGCACAGCATGTGGGGCAGCTGTTTCTTCTCAACTCCGCGAATGCTTTGCTGCAGCACTGTGTCGTCTTCGGTGGACTGGACCTGTTTGCGCAGGTGTTCGATGGCGCAAACGAGGAAGCCGCCGGTGCCGGTGGCGGGGTCGAACACAGTTTCGCCCAGCTGGGGATTGACCATGTCCACCATGAACTGTGTGACGGCGCGGGGTGTGTAGAACTCGCCCGCGTTGCCGGCGCTCTGCAGGTCCTTGAGGATCTTTTCGTAGAGGTCGTTGAACTGGTGGCGCTCACTCTGGCGATTGAAGTCGATGGTGTTGAGCTTATTGATCACCTGGCGAAGCAACTGGCCGCTCTTCATGTAGTTGTAGGCGTCTTCAAAGACGCCACGCACCACATAGCCGCGCGGGTTGCGCACCGGGTCGGCCGGCAGGTTCTTCAGAGTGACGAACAGCTCGGTGTTGACGAAGTCTTGCAGCACATCGCCAGTCATGCCTTCTGGGTCAGCGGCCCAATTGCGCCAGCGCATGCTCTCCGGAATCGGGCTTTTGTAGGCGTCGCGGGTGAGTTCCAGCTCTTCCTCAAGCGAGTCAAAGACCTTGAGAAACAGCAGCCACGTGAGTTGCGAAATACGCTGGGCGTCTCCATCAACGCCGGAGTCCTGGCGCATGATGTCCTGAATGGATTTGATGACGGGGGAGAGGTTGGACATGCGTTCGGGAGATTCGGAAAAGAGAGGAAGGAAGGGGTCAAGGTGACGCAGGCGCGTAAAGCTCGCGCTCCAGGGTGTTCAGTGCAGCCAAGTATTGTGGGCGCCCACCGAAACTTCGGATCAACTCCACGGGCAGACCCAGCTGGTTGACCGGTGGCAGGCTGAGCACGTTGTTGGCTTCGAGTGTGGCGATGCCTTCGTCAGCGTATTTATCGAGCAAGGCTTCGATCACTTGGCGGGCCATGGGGCCGTACTGTGTGAACACATTGCGCTTCTTGACGCGGTTGGCCCGCTCGCGCCGGGTGAGTGGCGGTTTGTTGTAGGCCACGTGCAGCAGCAGGTCGAATGGATCTAGGTCTTTCAGGCCGGTGTGAGCGACTTCATCTGCTAGAGCTTCGATGAGCACGCCTTGGCGCTCCAGCTCTTCGATGAGAGCGGCTTTTCGGTCGGCATCGTTCCAGGCTTGCAGAAACTTGTCGAGCGAGTCGTATTTGCGGGCTAGGTTGATGCGGGTGTAGTCGCGCAGGCTTTCAGTGATCAGCTTGCCGTCGGCGTTGAGGTACTGCACACGCTCGCGTGCGACGGCGACAGTGACCATGCCTCCTACGATGTACCTCTTGGGCTCAATGATTCCCCCCTCGCCGGGACCGACGGTGGTTGGACCAAGGGACGGCTGATCCTCGCCGGGCTGCTGCGGTCTGGTCGGATCATCGACGACAGGCGGCTCGATAGGATCGCCTTCGTCGGGCTCGTAAATCTGGACCGGATTGCCATCGAACGCTGGGTCTGCAAAAAGCTCAGTGGCACGCTTGAAGTCCATGATGGTGAACCAGCTCTTGCCCAGGTCTTCGCGCAGTCGGGTGCCGCGGCCGATGATCTGTTTGAACAATGTCATCGAGCGGATGTTCTGATCCAACACGATGAGCTTGCAGGTCTGCGCGTCGACCCCTGTACTCATTAGCTTGGACGTGGTGGCAATGACCGGGTAGGTCTTCTCGGGGTCGATGAAGTTGTCGAGCTCGCGCTTGCCTTCTTGGTTGTCACCGGTGATCTGCACCACGTACTTAGGTTGGGTGGCGCAGATGTCGGCATTGGCGTTGGCCAGCGCCTGGCGCATGCGGGCGGCGTGGTCGATGTCTTCGCAGAACACGATGGTCTTGGCATTGCGGTCGGTGGCCTTGAGGTACTCGGTGATCTTGGCGGCCACGGCTTCATCGCGCTTTTCCAGCACGAGCTTTCGGTTCATGTCGGCGCCGGTGTAGACGCGGTCTTCGATCAGGTTGCCGGCCTTATCGGTCATGCCCTCGGTGGGACGCCATCCGAATGTGTCGCGGTCCAAGTCGATGCGAATGACTTTGTACGGCGCGAGGTAGCCGTCTTCAATGCCCTGCTTGAGGCTGTAGGTGTAGACCGGTTCCCCAAAGTAGTGGATGTTGGAAGCCGCGTCTGTTTCCTTGGGCGTGGCGGTAAGGCCGATCTGGGTGGCATTTTCGAAGTAATTGAGGATGTCGCGCCAGGCCGAGTCTTCGGCCGCACTGCCACGGTGGCACTCGTCGATCACTATGAGGTCGAAGAAGTCGGGCGAAAACTGCTTGTAGATGTTGCTTTCTTCTTCTGTGCCGGTGACCGCTTGGTAAAGAGACAGGTAGATCTCGTAGCTCTTATCGACCTGCTTGGTGGTCTTGTTGACCGCCAGGGCCACATCGTCGATGGTGACGCTACCCTGCGCATCCACCCGCTCCACACCCTTGGCGTTCGGAGAGAGCTTGGCCATGGCACCCTTGAAGGGGCGGAAATCATTGACCATGGTCTGGTCGATCAGGATGTTGCGATCGGCAAGGAACAGAATGCGCTTCTTGGCGCCGCTCTTCCAGAGTCGCCAGATGATCTGGAAGGCGGTATAGGTCTTGCCGGTGCCGGTCGCCATGACCAAGAGCACCCGGTTTTGACCGCCAGCAATGGCCTCGACCGTGCGGTTGATGGCATTGAGCTGGTAGTAGCGCGGGGTCTTGCTGGGGGAGTAGTCAAACCCGGCGACGCGCGCCACCTCAGGCGTCCAGCCCTTCCAATCGCAATAGCGCTTCCAGAGCTCGGCCGGGCTAGGGAACTCTTCTAGGGAAATCGTCTGTTCCAACACACCAGTGGTCATGGTGGCGTCGCGGAACACAAAACCATCTCCGTTGGAGGAGAAGCTGAAGGGCACGTCCAGCAGCTGGGCGTAGTTGATGGCCTGGGCCATGCCCGCACCCATGGCCATGGTGTTGTCTTTGGCCTCGACCACGGCCAATGGAATGTTGAGCTTGTAGAAAAGCGCGTAATCGGCGCGGAGTACCGTAGTCTTGTCGCGATACGACTTCTGGCCACGAACGACCACGCGTCCGGCGCGCAGGGGGAACTCGCGATAGATTTGATCCATGCCATTCCACCCGGCGGCTTCCATGGCCGGGCGGATGAACTTGTCGCAGATGTCGCTTTCTGAGAGATTCTTCTTGTCCATCGGGCTCCCTGGGCTCGAGTCGAAATTGACTGCTTCCGAGCAGCTGTTCAGTAGAAACAACCCACCATCGTCATATAGCGTTGAAGCTCAAGAGCTTCACAGGCACCCTCCGCTCGAATCAGTCGGCGTTGATGCGGGCGTTCGCCTCACGCTTGCCGATCTTTCGAACTGCGAAGATCTTCTCCAGCTGTGCAGCCCTGGGCGTTACCTGCCCGCTTTCCCACTTGTAAATCGAAAGAGAAGAGACGCCCAAGAGCTCGGCCATTTGGGCCTGGGTAAATCCCAGATGCTTGCGAAGCTCCAGCAACTCCGCCGCACCAAACACAACTTTGCGCCCGGGCTTCCCACGAGTGACCGCCGGCGCCTCACGGGGAGCCGCAGGGAGGTTTGGGGCTGCACGACTCAGCACCTTCACCTGCGACTCCAGCCCTTTGATCTTTCGCTTTAGCTCAGCAATGTCTGAGCGAAAGCTCGCGGAAGACTTGCGCAGGCTCAGGAGCTCGTCTCGGAGCTCCTTCCTGGCAACGCGAGCGATTTCTTTCTTCAGGGATTCGGCAAATGTAGTCATTTCAGTATTGTGTCCGTCGCGGGGCGGGCCTGCAGGAGGACGCCGAGTGCTTTATGTCACATGTTGAGAGACAGCTGAAGGAAACTCCTAGAAGGCGACTTTTCACTTCTGCATCAGCGGCCCTCAACAGACGCAAGCAATGAGTCGTAGTCAGCCTTGGGGCGCCTCTTTTTCGTCTGCTTGATGCTCTTATTCTCTTTATCTTCAAGATCGTCAATGGCCTTCGCCTCTGCAGGGGTCAACGACGACCGCACCACCGCCGCGTCAATTTCGGTCTCCTCCGCAGCGATGGCAGCCTGCTTGGCATCCGAGGGAAAGGCAAAGTGCGCACCAAGTGGACACACAAGATCCTTGTGGCCTTTTGGCGTCTTTCCATCGATTGCCATTTTGGACAGGACGTCAACCTGCAGGCGGTTTACAGCAAACTGAGAGGTCAGGGCAGCTGACTTAAGGTCGGCGATCGAGATCACTGATCGTGATGCCGTGCGTGTGATTTCAAAGGCGAGGCTCAGAAGGTGAATACGCGTCCGGTGGACACGAAAGGTGATTGCGTTCAAGTGTGACCAAAACTCCCCGTCGTTTGGGACAACACCACATGTGACCGCCTCATAAACACGTCTGAGCTCAAGCTCCGCGGGATCGTCGCTCAGTTCAGGCGTCATGACCACACACTCGGTCATGAGCCGACCAGTCACCTCCCACCCGCTTCCCATGATCTTTCCGACATTGCGGAAGTTGGAGATATGGAACTGAGGGGGGCCACAATCTGCGGCAAGTGTCAGGAGCTTGACGATGTTCACGCTCGCGTTCGTGCCTCTCGCGATCAGGTGCATTTCGTCGAGAATCAGCATCGCAAGCCCCTCGCGGTAGAGTTTCCTCGCACCCATGCCCGTGAGGTCGTCAAAGGTGAGCTTGTTCCCATTCTTTGCGTCACCAAACACGATCTTCCCAAAGTTATTCAGCAAAGAGCTGCCCGCGGTGATCTTGATGTACCTGCATGGAGTCAAAAGTGCGGGGGCGTAGTCGTCCCCGATGTTCGCAAGGAACTGATCCTGGATCAGCCTCACGATTGCCATCGCCAGTTCTGTCTTGCCAACACCTGGAAGCCCTGTCAGGCACAAGGGCAACGCAGTAGGGACAGGGCTTCTAAGACTGTTGATACCCCTCCGATAGTCGAGTGGACTCGCATAGTGAAGAAGGTAGTGGTCTTGGATCATCACCAGCGCTCGCACAATGATGCGAAGCACCTGGTGCGACGGAACGTACACAGACTTCAAGACGCTCCTTAACTTGTCCTTCGCCAGGTGCGCGCTGATCGATGGCAGGCCAGGCGACCGATCACCTCCAAGCGTGATTCTGGCGATGATCTCGGTGTCCGACAAAGCAAGCAGGTCCTCCAAGGCGAGCCAAGCAGATATTTGGTTCATTTTGCGCCCCCATGATTTCGTTTCCTTGCCACAGTTCTTCTCTCGCGCTCGAGATCGTGTGAGCGAATCTTGGGAGCGCCTTTCCGCTCTTGGACTGCGCAATTCGCGCCAGAGATCATCTCCTTTGCGCTCTGCAAGGTGTGCAACTTCGCGGCTGCTTTTCGGGTTTCCGTCTTGCTCACGCCGTCGGTCACAACCTGCGCGTGTTCAAGGACCAGCGAGAGCGGAATGAATTTCTGCTCCTTGCCGCATCGGTACGGAAAGTTGAGCTCAACCTCGATAACATTTATCCCGACGCAGATCCATGTCTTGCGCGCGCACATCCGCAAAGCGAATCCTTCGAGGAGAATGGTATCCAGGCGTTTGCTTTGATCCAGAAGACCAGTGGCTTTCAGTTCCCCAGAGGTGTAATGGGTCGTGCCCAGCAGAAGCTGGCCACGCTTCATCTTGAACTCCACAGGTGTCGTGAAGAGCCTGATGGCTGTTTTTTTCTCGACGCTTTGAGCTGCGTTGCGTCCAACTCCGTCCAGGTAGTTCCAGATGCCTATGGGAGTGGGAACAACATGGGCCTTGGACATCTCCAGCGTCAATCTCCGGGTGCAATCAGAGGACGCATTGCGCTGGATGGCGTCCAAGATGGCGGCGCGAGCCAAGCCAATCACATCACACCTGCTGACTTTGTAGAATTTGATCCCCTCTCGTTTTGGCTCCCGAGGGTGACTCGACTCAATTGATCCATGTGACTGCGGCTCACTTGTCGGCGGCATGCCGGTCACGCCCACAATGCCCCGAAGCTTCTCGACAACTTCGTTACAGGACCCGTGCCCTCTGTCGGGAATGTATTCAAGCCCAAGGCCAATACTGGGCCACTGCTCAGGTTCAATCTTGAGACCGTACAGCGAACAAAAATAGGCCTTGTCGACACAAGCGCAAAACAGCGCCGACTTGTACGCGTCAGCATCCTCTGAACCAATGCCAAATCCGATTCCCACGATGAGGCCAGACGCGATACAGATGATTCGTACAACGTACAGTCTTGGCGCAACGCCGCCTGTCTTGATCGAGGTGGGGTGCGCCTCGACAGTAAAGGCATCAACCTCGAATTTCTCCATCAGATAGGCCAGTTCCGCCGTGTAGGAGCCTTCCGGCGCCGTGTTGCGGTTCCTGGTGCGCGTCTTTCCGAAGCGGAGGATGTCACGCTCGATTTGTGGGATAGCGTTTCTTACGTGATACTTGAACTGCCCCAGTGATGGGTACGGCTTTCCCTCTGGTTGTCGAATCTCGAAATCTTCAGCGTTGCGAAAATGAGCCACGCAGCCGAACCGGTTGTTTAGGACGTGAGCATAGATCTCGTACCACGCCTTCCCTTTTTCGGGGAACGAGCGGTATCCGTCCACGCACTTTTCAACCATTTCGCCATCACAGTTGAATCCATGCTGATTTCCCTCGGTGGACGGTCTACCGCGCTTAGGGGAGGTCGGGCCAACCGGGAGCGCGGGGGTGTTTTCTTCAAAGTAGGCGGGCAGTAGCGACCAGATGTTCTGCGCGAAGGCCAGGTAGGTGAAGAACCACAGCCTCACACGGGTTTCGTTCTGAGATGGTCGGATCCCACGGATCACGGCGTTCATCGCACGAATGAAATCGTCTTGTAGTAGCAGCTGAGGCCAGCGCTGCAAGACCTCGGCGACACAGAAATGGCGCTTGTGGGCAATCTCCGCATGTTCGACTTTCGCCTTGTCGCGCACGAGATCGATGCGGTCGAGGTTTTTCCCTTCCAGACGCTCCAGCCAGGGAGGCATGCAGACCGCATCTTCCGCGTTCGTGATGAGTCGCTCTCCCTTTGCGAAGGAGAACTGGTCGTTGGTAAGGATCTGCAAGTCGTAGGCTGGATGGGGTGTCGCCGAAAATGACACGAGCAAGACGCATCGAGATGCGCTGTTGCCAGCGATCCTGTGGTACCGCACGCCAGGTTTGAGCGTGCAGTAGCCAGAATCAGAAAAGAATTGACTGGGCGCGGCCATGGCTCACCTCACAAACCAGTGGGCGTACTCGCCGATGACGTCCCTGGTCTCCGGATAGAGAGGCTGGTCGATCAGGATGGCGTCGAAAAGATCGACACGAAGTCGCTTCGTCCAGATGGCCTGGAAGAGAACCCGCCGACCTTCCTCGGGAGACCAGCCGAACCTCGCTGCGCAAGTGGAGATGACCATTGCCGGCGGCGTCCCATCTTCGATGCCGCGTTGGAAGAGCTCGATGAGCTGATCTTGCTGATCTGGCTTGAGCGTGGAAGCACGCACCATCCATGCAAACAGAAAGCGGAGATTTCTGGCGACCTCCAGGTCGACTTGACCGGGGTGCAGATAGACGACGCGAATCCCGATCTCTGCAAGGTACTGTGCCTTGATCCTGAGCTTTGCAGAGGCGTTCTTTTTACTTCGATCACCTTGGCGGGATGCGACGACTTCGGGGCCCGGCTTGTCATGTGCTCCCTCTTCGTGCTTGATGTCAAAGTGCAGACAGTAGGGTCCCTGATCGTCGAAGAGGAAGAGCATGAAATCCCCAAGCAGCGGCCGGGCAACCCAATGCCCTTCGTCTGGATCGATCGCTGACGGCATGAACGTTTTCGGGTGAGAACTCATCACACCGAGATCGCGAGCAATGGCCAACGTACCCCGGTGAGAGGGCGTGATCGTGCCAATCAGGTCGGGATGCCCGTGCAATGGATGAACGCCTGGCAGAACGTCAAACGCAAACTGATCGTGCAGGTCAAAGAGCGTTGGATGAAACAGCGCGACGAACAGCAGGTCGTACTCTGGTCTGGAAAGCGCGTTGATCACCTTTCCCAGTTCAGGATGCTCAACCCGATAGGCCCAGGACACGGAAGGCGCCTGGCGTGGTTTCGCTTGGATGGCCGGTGTGTGCTGACTATCCCAGCCAGGCGCGTTGCGCGCCCGATGTCTCATCTGCTCGCATTTGGTGGGCGAGCTGCTCCAGATCGTGTGCATGGTGTGACTCCTGTTCTTGCGTGGACAGACAGCCGATCGAACGGGAGCACAGCCTGAACGCAGGCAGCACGCATGCTCGATCGGGTACGCAGTAGTGGCGAGCACATCTGGAATGTTTTCGCTCGCACAGGAGGACCCAGCCCCGGCTTGACAGCCGGTTCAAGCTGATGCAGCATAGAGTCAAGTCACGAACCAAATCACTGACTCAGTAGGGCCTGCCGTTTCCCCAAGAAACGCAGGCCTTGCGCCTTTCCAGTCCCCGTGAAAATGCTCTAGGGTGGTGAGGTCATACAGCCTCCTTTCTGGGAATGGTTTCGTCAGCGCCACCAGCCATGGGATGCGCGCTGGCATCGCCAGCCATGGCAAAAAACTCTCGAAGATCTGGTGTCACGGGCATCTGAGGATCCTTCTTCAGACCCAGTGCCATAGCGATGTGATGCGATCTGCCTCGCCTGCCCAACGCACGTCCGTTGAGAACGGCGTACACGAGGGATCGCTTGAATCCTCTCAGATCGGCCCACTCGCCTATGGCGCGCCCGTGGGCTTCAAAGTAGCCCTTGATCTCGTTGCACCGATCACTCGAGTCCGTCATCGCGACCATGTCCTTTGATGTGGTTCAACGTGCAAGGTAGTGCAAGAAGCGCTGTTGATCAGCCTCTTTCACTGTCCTTCTGTTGCCTCCTCATTGGTTCAGGGTTATGTGACCTTGAAAAGTCTGGAAAACACTCTTGTGCCGAATGATCTATCGCGCTGTAATAGAGCTTCCTTCCCTTCTCTTTTTGAGTGTTTTTGTCCGTCTTCTGTCGATCCGACTATTTTGCGTTTGTATATCTTATACACAGCAAACTTCACACTGAAGTATGGAACGACAGCACACCAACAAGCACTTGATGTTGCCCGATGCAGCGTTCGGATTTCCGCTCAGATGGCTGCAGAATGAGACTCTCTACAGCTTGTGCAGTCGCTATCACAGGCTCTCTTTAGCGCTTCGACATCACCAAACATCGCAGATTCTTTTTGGACATCGAAGCGGCGGACACGCACACGATCTGCCAAGCCATCTCGATAACTTCGTTGAAGCAACTTGTGGCGCACTTGGGACTGCACTTGAAGTCATCGAACACCACACGATGGCTCCGTACTTCCTCCCCTTCCGATCGCCGTCAAGCGCAGCGGACGCGATGCGGGCCATGCGTGGCCCAGGGATCAAGTCCTTGAAGTTTCAGCTGGGGCTACTGACAAGTCGGTTCAGAGCGAACCACCCCTTGAAGTTCTGCACTGAGTGCGCGATACGGGACGTGGAGGTCGGTCATCCGCCTTATTGGCGACTTGTGCACCAGTTCCCAGGGGTGTGGTTGTGCCGAGTGCATGAACGTGTTCTTGATGTGTCCATGCTCAAGTCGACCGGTGTGGGTCGGTTCGGATGGTTCCTCCCTGACGAGGCGATGCTGGAAGGTCCTTACACCAATCGAATAGCAGATGAATCGGTGTTGGAGCACCCCGATCTGAGGCGTTTCAGCCTGATGTGTGAAGCACTCGGTACCACTCCCTTGGAAGTTCACTTCAGTCCTGTCCATCTGGTCAGCACACTCAGACTCAGGCTTGCCGAGCGGGGCTTCCTGACATCGTCTGGAGGGCTGCATGCGCAGAGTGCCTGCGCATCCTTCGCGGAATTCAGCCAGAGCTTCTCCAAGGTGGTTGGCCTGGAAGCCTTGGTGGTTGACGAGAAGTCTGCCTATTCGCAGCTTCAGTTGATCCGCTCGATCCAACGAGCGCGGACCCATCCACTTCGCCACCTCAGTTTGATCTGCTGGCTGTACACAGACTGGGCCGAGTTCCTCACGTCCTACAGATCATCACCCCCAGCCCAAGCCAAATCTGCGCAGGCAACCACCGCCAGAGAGTCAACCATCTCGGAAACGGTTGCACATCCGCAGCGATCCTTGTGCATCGCACTGATGGCAGGATCAGGTTATTCCGCCAGCCGAGCCGCCGCTCAGGTGGGTGTTGCGACCGGCACAGCCATGGCATGGGCCGCTCAAGCAGGCATTGCTCCGGCGCGGCGCCCGAAGAAGCTTGACGTCGTGCTCCGTTCCAGTCTGCACGATGCCTTGCGCCAGGGGATCTCGAAGGCCGAGGCTGCATCAAGATTCTCGGTGTCGGTGCAGACCATCACGACCACGCTCAGAACCGAACCAGGACTGCACCTGGCCTGGACTCAGGCTTGGCGCGCGCGTGAGCAATGCAAGCGCAGAGAAGACTGGATACAGGGGATGGAAGCACATCCGACAGCGAGTCGAAAAGAACTGCGTCATCTACACAAAGCGGACTTCGCATGGCTGTACCGCAATGACAGAGACTGGCTGACGAAGCTGATGGATGCTCGACCGAGGCTACCGGGGTCGAACAATGCGTCGCTGTCATGGGAGCGGCGGGATCGAGACCTTTGCGATCGAGTGCGGGCCGCATGCACGGCGCTACAGGGTGGCGCCAGATCCGCACGTGCCGGCCGAAAACTCGCCCTCTGGGAGATTTATCAGCAGGTGCCCGAGCTCAAGCCACAACTGCGGCACCTCGATCGTCTCCCCAACACGAAAGCCGCCCTGGCTGATTCGGTGGGGACCATCCCCTCGGCCAAAGATCAACTGCCGCTGTTCTAGTCGGCATCGCTCCACACAGGCACGACCGCAGCCACTTGTTGGTGGCTTCCGTTTGACTTGACTCAGTTAATGCATTTATGCACTAATTGAGGCATGAAAGACACCGTACTCAAGGCCCGACTCCAGCAAACCAGGTCGACAGTCGAAGCACTCAACCTGCGCCAGGCTGAAATCGCAAGTGCAACGGGTCTCAGCCAATCCCAAGTCAGCCGAATTCTCAATGGACGTCGAATCAGAGACAGCGAGAGCACGGATGCAGTATGCATTTATGTGCAAAGTCAGACCAAGACTGTCGGAGTCAAGGATGTTCAGTCTTGCGCACCTCTCATGACGGCGCTGTCGAAAGTCTGGGACGGCACAAACAAGCACGCCGAGGCACTGAGCAGTGTCATCGAAAGCCTGGGAGCCCTCGGATCAGGTTCTTTCACCCCCTCTGCAAAGCCACGAGAGGATCTTCAAAGGAGACGCTGAGATGGACATGAGAAATCAACTGTTCCCCGACGAGCTGCTCAAGGGTTTCAGGGGCCACATTCGCTTCCACAACAACTTTCGCGACGCTGAGGACACATGCGCAGCACTCAACACAAAGCGGGCGTTTGGGGAAACCAAGCTAGCGATGCGACCGGAGTCCTTTGTCAAGTTGATCTCAGACCACACGGGAGCATCCATTCCCGACCTGGTCTTCCGCCATTCCGTGTGGCCGTTCACGGCATGTATGCGACGCGTTGCCGGAGAAGCAGAGGTTGAGGCTTACATCGAGAGCCCTTACGGTCGAACGGACCTCATGCGCAAAACGCGGCAATTCGCCTGGACGTGCCCGGACTGCCAACGGGAGGACATGGACTTTTGGGGAGAGACTTTCTGGCGCTGCTCTCATCAGCTCCCTGGCCAGGTCTGGTGCCACAAGCATGGCACTGCCTTGGAGAAGACAAGCCTTGGCCACATCGACGTTGGACCACCCGATCATTTCGACAGCTACATCCCCGACGACATCGATGCCGAAGAGCTCAAAACACACCGGAAGCTTACCGAATACTCCAGCCTTTGCGCAGCAATTCTGGAGGGAGGTCTGACCTTCAGTGCGTCCGTATGTGCAGGCAGCATTCTCCGACGGGCTGAGAAGATCGGACTCGGCAAGGATCGCAAGGGGTGTGTCAACCGTATCCTGCAGCTTGTGCCACTCGTTTACCCGAAAGTCTGGCTGGCCGATCTGGACCGCCGTTACCCCGACATTCAGGCCGGCCAAAAAGGGGGGGCGAGTTCCTTCCTCGAAGGGAAGAGAGAACTGGCAGGGGCGCAAATGGTGATGCTGCTGGCGCTGGTGGTTTTTGACACCGCGTCAGAAGCACTTGCGGAGCTTCGCCGCACAGACAAGTCGGATGAATCTGAAGCAGAGCCCTGCATTTGACTGTTGAACTAGACCATGCATCGCCGCTTCCCCCTGTTGGGCTAGGACTTAGGCTCAGCGTTCTTCTAGCCACACCGCAATAGAACATTTCAGCTAGGCGGACGTGATTCTGTTTCTGGATTTCGAGCAGTTCGGGTGCAAGGCCTTAAGGTGGGATGTAGAGTCGGCGAGCGGGTCACTAAAGTTAGCTTCTTCAACAGGCTGGCGTCAGCTTGGGGTCGCGAGGATCCGTACTTCGACGAGCTTGGCTGCTTGTCGACTTGTTGCAGACACGCATCAAGCGATACGTTAACCCTTCCCGAAATCTCGCCGCCCTCGGGCCACCAGCCGCTGCTTGAAGTCTAATTGGGGCAAAGGGAGGGGCTCGGCATAGCACGCGCGGACGCGACCGGCGGCAAGGCAGCCTCTTGTATCAACGCCATGGCAATCGTGGCCAATTAATACGGGAGGCACATCGCCATGAGCAAGCCAGCAGCAGCACCAGCACCAGCTAAGGCAGCAGCTCCAGCACCAGCAAAGGCAGCAGCTCCGCCGGGAACCATCACTCTGCGGTACGTCGAGCTGTGCAAGTTTCGACGCCTAGGCAAGGTCCAGTTGGACCTGGATCCACAGACGACGATTCTTGTTGGGGCCAACAACAGCGGCAAGACCGCCATCCTCACTGCGCTACGGCACTTCTTGGCTGAATCTTCGCCGTTCGGCGCGTTCGACATCAGCCTGTCGGAGTGGCCCGCGCTTCGTGCGCTGGGAGCCAAGTGGGAGGCATTGGCGGAGGATCCGTCTTCCGCGACTCCGGAGGTTGGCGACGACTGGGAAGGCCAGCTCACTACGTTGCTGGCGGCAATGCCCACGCTAGATCTGTGGTTCGATGCCGAGGCAGGGATGTTTCACTATGTCCAGCCCTTCTTGTCCAACTTGATCTGGAAAGGTGGCGCCGTTGGCATTCGCTTGCGCCTCGAGCCCGCCAGCGATGTTGCGTCGCTGAAAGAGCTGGCCTGGGCTTACAGTCTGGCGCGCCAACCCGTGAAGGGCATGAGCAGCGAGTCGCTGGCTTGGCCGATCGACCTGCTGGACTACTGGCTACGCGAACCTAAGAAGCTGGGACAGGTCAGGCCGTACAGCCTCGATTCCGCCAACAATCCCATCCGGGGAATCAAGACCTATCAGACCCAGAACTTGGCGGCTGGCGCGCAGCCAGCCGAACGCAAACACCTGGCCAAGCTGATCCGCGTCGACTTCGTGGCCGCCCAGCGGGGCCTCGGTTCAGAAGAGGCCGACTCGAAGTCCACGTCGTCGTCTCATCCCGTCGGCCTCTTTTCAAACCAGCTTCTGAAGTTCGCGCGCCAGCATCTCAACGTCGCCGTGACCGGGCACGGGCAACGCGCCGACCTCATCCATGCGGTCGCCAATGCTCAGAAGGACCTGGACCAGAAGATCCACGAAGCTTTGGCGTCGTCGGTGGCCGAGGTGAAGCTGCTCGGCTACCCCGGCCTTCACGATCCCCAGGAAATCCGGTTCAGGACGCGCATTCACACCGCCGATCTGCTAGACCACAGCACCGCCGTCCAATACAGCATGAAGGGAGGAGCCGGCGAAGACATGCTACCGGAGTTCTCGATCGGCCTGGGCTACCAAAACCTGCAGTCGCTGAGCTACCAATTGGTGTCGTTCAAGACCGCGCGTATGAACCCCGAGAAGGGCTCGCCGCCGCCGGTGCACCTCGTCATGATCGAGGAACCCGAGGCACACCTGCACGTCCAGGTACAGCGCATCTTTCCGGACAAGGCGCACAAGCTCATCAGCCCGGCCGACAATGATGCCAGCGCGCTGAGAAGTCAGTTGCTGATAAGCACGCATTCCAGCCATCTCGCGCACGCCGAGGACTTCGACCGGCTGCGGTATGTCCGGCGGATACCACCCTCGACAGCCCATCCGACACCGAGCACCGAGGTTGTCGACCTTGGCGAGGTGTTCGGCGATGACGAAGAGACACGCCAATTCGCGGAACGATACTTCCGCGTGCAGCACACCGATCTGTTGTTCGCCAACGCCGCCCTGTTCGTGGAAGGCGTCGCAGAGCGCATGCTGGTGCCGCTCTTCATGGAGCTGAAATACGAGAAGTTAAACAGCCGCTACGTCTCCTTCCTGGACATCGGCGGCAGCCATGCCCACAGGCTGAGGCCTTTGGTCGAAAAGCTCCGGATTCCCACCGTCGTCATCACCGACCTCGATCCGACCGAGAAGAAGGCCGGTCCCAAAGGCAAGATGCGCTGGATGGCCACGGTGAACACCGGCCAAGCTGGCCTCAAATGCGGCAACGCCACGCTACGGGAGTGGCATCCCAAACTGCACAACGTGGACGACTTCAAGGCGCCAACTCCTGCGCAACTTATCTGGACCGCTGCCCCGGACTACAAGGTGCGGTTCGCATGGCAACTTCCAGTTGCCGAGGCGGGCGGCCAATGGCCGTCGACCTTCGAGGACTCGCTGATCCTGACCAACATTGAGTGGTTCAAAGGGCTGAACAAGTTGGTTGAAGAAGTCGAGGCGACCAAAGCCAGTGGGCATCAGAAGGCCGATGGCGATGGCAAGAACGCGAAACTACCGACTGGCGCGCTGGCCGACGCGGCCGAAGCGGTTGCGGGAGCAGCCACCACGGTCGACTTGCTAAACGACCTTCATGCTTTGATGCGCGATTCGTTCAGCAAGGGTGATTTCGCAGCCAGCATCTTCGAGCGCGTGGCTGCCGGTGAAGACGTAACCTGCCCGAAGTACATCGCCGACGCCCTCGCCTGGCTGCAGGACGAGCTTGAGCCCGCTGGAAGCGCAACGCAATGAGTTGCACCGTATCACCTGAAGGCAACGACCGCGACGCCGGCGTCGTCGAGGAAATCTGCGGATACCTGACGGAGCCGCCGCCGCGCAGCTTTTTCATGTTCGCAGGCGCCGGCTCGGGCAAGACGCACACGCTGGTTGAAGTGTTGCGCCGGCTAACCGGCGTAGTGCCGCACGAGAACGGCGGAACGCTAGCCCGCCGCCTGCGCCTGTACGGTCGATCCATACGCGTAGTTACCTATACAAAGAACGCCGTTGCGGTCATCAGTGGCCGGCTGGGCAACAACGAACTTGTCGCCGTTTCAACCATCCACTCATTTTGCTGGGAACTAATCGGTGGCTTTGACGACGACATTCGCGAGGCGCTGATCGCTGATAAGGGAGCGCAGCTCGAAGAGGCCAAAGCCAAGGCGGCTGCCAAGGCGAGGGGAATCAGCGATACAGATCGGAGGAAATTCGCCGAGATCGAGGCGGACATAGAAGCCCTGAAGGGAGTGTCGAACTTCATCTACCACCCTGACAAGGACACCTACGGAGAAGGTGCCTTGCAGCACGGCCAAGTACTGGACGCCACAGCTTGGCTGCTGCTGAACCGGCCCACGCTGCGAACTATCCTGCGAGACCGCCATCCGATCATACTGATCGATGAGTCCCAGGACACGATGAAGTCCGTGCTGGACTCGTTGATTACCTTGACGGAGCCTAGGGGCAACGGCATCACGCTCGGCCTCGTAGGGGATCACCGTCAGCGCATCTACATGGACGGACATTCCGACCTGCCCGGCCTCGTGCCTCCCGGCTGGGCAAAGCCGGAGCTAAAGATGAACCACCGCAGCCAGCAACGAATAGTTCAGCTCATCAACAAGATCTGGGCGGCGAAGCTGGCCGGTCGTACACAGTCCTCTTCCGGCGTCGAGCAGCATCACCGCACCGAGAAGACCAGTGGTACGGTGCGCTTGTTCATCGGAAGCACATCCCTATCGACACCAGAAAAACGTCAGAAAGAAGCCTGGGTTGCGGCACAGATGCGGCAGGCGGCCCAGAGCAATGCGTGGGCGACGCCTGCTGGTTATCAGTCGCTCGCGCTCGAGCACAAGCTGGTTGCGGCGCGCGGCGACTTTTTGAATGTCTACACGGCAATGACGCTCATCGACCCGAACGGTGCTGCGCCGTCTGGCAGAGGTGATAACACAGGACCTTCGGCCGCTCGCCTACTGCTTCAGGATCTTGCTCAACTTGCGGCCTGCGTGGCTGCAGATGGATCCGTCAACGACTTCGCGGCCACCGCCGTGTTGCGACGGACCGGCTGCCTTGAGCAGTTGCCGACCGACGCTAGTCAGCGGATTGCGAGGGCCGAAGAAATGCAAGAGGCTGTCGTGGCATTTGGCGCGATGTGTGCCAACCCGGATGCCAACGTCGCCGAAGTAATCGCGCCCATCCTCAAGGCTCAGGTGTTCAAGGTGGACGCTCGGTTGCTGCAGCAGTTTGGCGACCAGACGCCACCGCCGGATGCGCCGATTCCACGCAGGGAAAGTGAGACGGACGATGCTCGACGGCGAAGGGGGTGGTGTGCGTTGTTCGAAGCGCCATGGGCCGAACTGGAGCGGTACCGGCGCTACCTCGCCGGCAACTCAGAACTGGCCACGCACCAGGTGGTCAAGGGGTCGGAGTTCACGCATGTGATGGTCGTCATGGATGACGAGCAGTCCGGCGGCAACCAGATCTCCTACGATAAGTTGTTTGGAGCGACCGAGTTGGGAGATCGCGATTTGGACAATGTCCAGGCCGGCAAAGAGACGACCATCGACCGCAGCTTGCGGCTGTTGTACGTCACTTGCAGTCGGGCCTGTGAAACGCTGGCATTGGTTTTGTGGGCAGAGAACCCGACCGACGCACTGAAGTTCGCGCGGCACGAGAGTGGCTGGTTTGCTGAAGGAGAAGTTTTGGAGATTCCCTAGGATGCCGCATCCGGCCACGGCCCGAGCCCGTCGAAGGACGGCTCTGAGAGGACGAGAGCAAAAGATGGACCATGAAAATGTCTCGGGAGCGAGGGCGTCGAATGCAGGAGACGACTTCCACGTTTTGTGGGCACTAAGCCATGCGCTGAGAGTTCTCGATGCATCCTCAGAGCTGGGCGCGGTTACGGTGGAGGGTATTCCGGTGCCTGCGCAATTGGGTGCCTGGGAGGGCGTGGACGTCGCCCTCTTCTATGGTGGTGATTCACTGCGCAGCGCCACGCGTGTAGAGATTCAGCAGCTCAAGTACTCGACGACATCACCCCGGACCGCCTGGAGCGTTGCGCGGCTCGCACACTCCACTCGGAAGAGTGGTGGCAACAACTCGGTTATGGCGCGCTTGGCCGCGGCCTACGCTGAGGTCCTCAGGGTCGCGCCACAGCTCTCGCCTAAGGATGTCAAAGTCAAGCTCGTGAGCAACCAGCCGGTTCACGGGAGAGTGCTGCGGGCACTGAGCGCAAGCGCGACTCGTAGGTCGGATGCCAGCCCGACAGCCGCCGAAGACAGAAAGACCTTGCTCAACGCCAGCGGACTGGGTGATAAGGAGTTTTCGCGCCTAGCAAAAGCGCTGGACTTCAGCGAGTGCCAAGGTCCATCCCGGTTTGAGATGCATCACCGGGTCATCTCGGCGATCGGAAGGATTGCCGCGTCCGAGGCACGCCAAGCCATGCTGGAGCTGCGCCAAGTTGTCTATATGCGCATGCTTCCAGGCGACTCGTCGCCGATCACAAGGTCCGTAATCCTCGGGGCGATGTTCGTCGGTGATCCACAGGCGCTACTTCCGTGCCCTTCACAGTTAAAGTCCGTGGACGACGTAGTGCCCCGGGCCAGTGTAGACGTGCTCGCGCGCGAGTTGTCAGTTCAACAGAGAGTCTGTCTTCATGGCGAGGGAGGAAGCGGGAAGACCACCGCGCTGCAGGACTTGAAGAGCAAGCTTCCCAACGGATCAGAGCTGGTAGTCTTCGACTGCTACGGCGCTGGCCGCTACTTGGATTCCGACGGACAGCGGCATCTTGCGCGCCATGCATTGCTGCACTTGTGCAATGAGATTTCAGCGCGGCTAGGCGTACCTGTCTTGGTAGCAGCATCGAACTCCGTGGACTACGTTCGCGAGTTCAGTTCCCGGCTGCGCATGGCCGCGGAGGTTGTGCAGTCACGCGCCGACGACGCCTTGCTCGTAATCGCGATCGACGCTGCCGACAACTCTGTGACGGCGGCTCAGACTCGAGTGCCGCCAGAACGCAGCTTTGTTCACGATGTCGTTGCTCTCGGAGAACTCCCGCCGAACGTTCGGATAGTCATCGCTGCGAGGACTGGTCGCTTGGAGATCCTGCGTCTACCGGCCGAGTTCAAGTTCACTCCTGTCGCCAACTTTACGTTGTCCGAGGCAACGGAGTTCATTCATCGGAGGTGGAAGGCAGCGCCACCTCGGTGGATAGAGGACTTGCACTTTTTGTCGGGCGGGAACCCTCGGGTGATGAGCTACGCCTTTGACTACGCAAGCAAGCAGCCTAGGAACGCGCTGGCCTACCTCAAACCCAGCGGAAAGGATCTTGGACTGATCTTCGGTGAACGGGTGAAGGAGGCATTGCGCAAGGGCGGTGACTCGGTGGAGTTTGGGAAGTTGTGCGCCGGTCTTGTAGCGCTCGCTCGCCCCATTCCGGTAAAACAGCTTGCGGCGGTCCTTGAAGTTACAGACGCTCATGTTCACGATCTGTGCAACGACCTTGCGCCTGGACTTCGTCGCGAGGGTAACTTTCTGTTTTTCGCGGATGAGGACTTCGAAGCGTTCATTTCTGACCGCGCGGCAAGTTCACTCACCCGTATTCGAGCATCGGCAGCGGCTTGCCTGCTGGCAAAGCACGATGAAGATGAATACTGCGCTGAGCACGTCGCTGCGTCGCTGCTTGCGGCCGGCGAGAGGACTGAACTGTTGAGGCTGGCTCAGTCGCATCCCGAGCCAAGACCGATAAAGGACCCTGTTAGGCGGAGAGAAGTTCAGCTACAGCGGCTGAAGCTTGCAATGCGCGCTGCAAGGGAAGCGGGCCGCCGCTCTGAAGCGATTCTTGTGCTGTTGCGCGGCGCGCGCGCCCTCCGTACGGACGAGGCGGTCCGCAAGATGCTCACAGACAACTTGGATCTGTCCGCGCGCTTTGCACAGAGGAGTCTTCGCAAGGCAGTCCTGCAAGACCGAAAGTACGTTGGACTTCACGGTCGGACTCTGAGCCACCTGATGCTTGATGCGGCGATACGTGGCGATGAGCTCAGGATGCGAGACTGGCGACGGCAGTTTCTGGCTTGGCTTGAAACCTACTTTAAGCGTCATAAAGACAGTGAAGGCAGCCGGTCGGATTGGACGCTGGACCATGGCGAAATCGCGGCTGAGGGCGAGGCAGTCTTGCGAACCGAGGGAGCACGCGCGGGGATCGCGACACTGCGTCGGTGGACCCCAAAGACCTTGATGCCGAAGGTCATACAGATCATCACGCACCGGCTGCTCTCCTCAGGCGAAAGCAAGCTCGTAGAGGCCGTCCTCGCGGAACTACATGGAGCGCCGCTCTGGGACGTGACGATCCGCGTACCGCTCGCACTTGCAGGCAAGGATCCGGGACTGGATCAGTTGCAGAGGAATATTGGTAGTTGGGTACGGCGTGGCTGGCTCGCCGCGGGGCCATCGACGTCCGGCATCGAGCAGCAACGAGGACAGAGTGGCCTGATAGAGCTGCTCCTCACCGGTGCGGAGGTCGTTGCAGCTCGGCGGGGAATCGTCCCTGAAGTTCGTCAAGTTCTTGAGGTCATCGCCAGTCCTTCCGTGAGGACTCGTGACCGCGTACATCGAAGCTCTTATGACTTCCTTGACGCCACTCTTCGAGCTCACACATTACTGAAGCTTCTGGAAGGTGAAGACGCAACCGTTGACTCGTATTTCGGGCCCGCTAAGCCAACGTCTGTAGAAGACGGCAAGACCAAGGCCATAGTCAATACGAGAACCGACGATGAGCGCGCGGAGAAACTTGAGAAGTCTGTTCGGGACTTGCTACCGGTCTATAACGCCCGTGCCAAGTGTCTCGTCCCGTGGACCGACCGCCAAGGCGAATGGGCAAAGCTTGGAGACGCGGTGACTCGCTACGGGCGAAACGACTACTCGATGCGCGACGAACACAACGTTGCAGCCATGGCGAAGCGGATCGGTCAGTCGATAGCTGCGATGTTGCACCTGTCCGACATCGATGCTGAAGAGTGTGGAGAGCTTGCTCGTGGTGCAAGTCGGCCAAAGGACGGCCATGTCTCACGAGAAGAGTTGGCCACCTTCCAGGCGCTTTCGCTGCATAGTGGCGCGCATAACTTTGTACTCCAACGTGCAGTTTCACACGCAGCTGCGGTCAAAGACGACAAGGCCCCCGCGACCGATAGAGCCGAACGCCTGGTGAGCGTGGCAAGGCTGCTCAGTTCGATCAGTCCCCATGACAGTGAGGCCATCTTCGCGGAGGCATCGGCGGTGCTCGAAGACGTTGACGTCGACAGCATCTTTCACCTAGAGATGCTTGAACCCTTGGCGGTGACGGCAACAGGCGCACTGAATACCGAAGGACGACGAGCGGTGTCATGTCAACTCGCCGAGTTGACTGCAAGTATCTGGCATGTGTTGGGCGATCATGAACGCTTCCCGTGGCAAGCCATAGCTAGATCGCTCGCCACGCTGGACCCGTGTGTTGGCCTAGCCGCCCTTGGTCGATGGGACGACACCGGCCAGGTGCGCGCTTACCGAATGCTTCCGGAGACCCTGAAGGTATGCCTGTCTGCCGGGACAATCTCGATTCAGTCAGCCTTGCCGCTTCTGCATTTGGGCCTCGACGTAGACGACGACCTGCTTGTGCCGCTTGCAAGGCATCTCGACGGTTCGCGGCACTCAGGCGACAGGTCCGCAGCAGCAGAGGAACTGTCTAGGCTGGCGGTACTGGCGGTTGACGGCCACAATGGGTTGTCGCAAGTCAGGGCAACGACAGAAATGGCGTCCGCTTCGCAGTCCTCTCAATGGGTCGATCGCGGAAGGGAGATGCTTCAGTTTTACGACGGACAGGCTGCTGCTCCGGACGACACTGAGACGACAGGCGATTCGGACGTTGGTGACTCATCATCCGACGTTACTCGCGCCGCGGTTCTAGCTGGAGGTCGACATATCACAGCTGCTGAGATCGAAGCAACCCTTCTTCGGGCTGAGGTGGAGGCAAGGCAGCGTCAACACTATGTCAATACTTCGGAAGTACTTCAGGAGATTCGGCGAGGCATCCGCCTTGTCGACCGCCGAGCGCATCTCGAAGCGCTTGCAGCTTGCGAAGTGCGGCCCTGGCGGAGCGACCTGGCAATCGCGCTTTCCGAGGCCATACTGGAGTGGGTCGGTACTTCTCCGGCAGTCGCAGGTTGGTGCCGTGAGATGCTGCCTACGATAGTGGCACAACGCCTGCCGGACTTCTCTACGGCCAGGCACTGGGGGCAAGACGCAAACATTTTGCCAGCCATGCTTTCCGGCAGCGGCCTATCGAGCGATCAGATTTGTGAGGCGCTATTGGAGGGCATTGAACTGCACGCCAACAAGTGGGACGCCGCCTCCGTGTACGGCGTGCTTGCCGTGCTGGCTGGCCAGATCACCCCCTCAGAAGCTGCGGAAGCATTGACGCGACATCTCGACAAAGAGGTCGCGGACTTGAAGAATCGGGATGACGCGCTTGACCGCTTTGGAATCCCCGCAGCTACTAACGAGTCATTAGCCCGCCTGCTCTACGCGATGCTCGGCGATGCAGACCTCCGAGTGCGTTGGAATGCAGCTCATGCATTAAGAGCCGCTGGGCGGTTGGGACAAAACACCATCATTGATGCCGTAGTTGCACAGTGGGATCGATCGGTCGAGCCCGACTTTCGTGACCCCAAAGCGCAATTCTTTTGGCTTGCCGCAAGGCTTTGGTTGCTTATCGCACTCGAGCGTATCGCCGCAGAGTCCCCCGCTGCTGTAGCGAAACACGGACGCAGTCTCTTTGAGATCGCCACCAACTCAAGCTTCCCCCATTTGCTCTGTCAGCACTTCGCCAAAGGCAGCGTTGTTGCACTTCTCCGGGCTGGACATCTCCGACTGAGTGCCGCAGAGACTTCCCTGCTGGACGGAGTCGCAAAATCCGCCCTGCCGCCCATCCCATCGACGGGTCACAAGGGATTCGGTCGATTTGCGGACCAGGACGGGAGACGCTTTCGCTTCGACTCGACAGACACGCTTCCCTACTGGTATGAGGATTCTCTTCAACTCTTTGCTGATGTAACTGGCAGTGAGTTTTTGGACGTTGCGGAAAGCTGGATTCTTGACCGGTGGAGGGCGGAAACGGATTCGTGGATGTGGGTCAACGAACGAAGACAGCATCGCTTTCGAAACGAGAATTCGGCAAGCTCCCATCGACATGGTTCTTTGCCGACCATTGAGCGTACGCACACGCATTTCGAATGGCACGCCATGTGGTGTGTTGTCGGAGAGTTGCTCCAGACCAAGCCACTTGCGGAGTCCGAAGAGGGGCGCTGGCGTGACTGGGAGTATTGGTGGTCTCGTAGCGGTCTGACGGAGCCGTCCCATTGGCTGTCGGATCTCCGAGGGATCAAACCGCTTGAACCTCGTCTGTGGTTCTCGGCGAAAGGGGAAGATGAAGCCTGGCTGAGGCGCGTGCGTCAGCAAGACCTGCTCAAGGAGCTGGGGTTAGGCGACTCGGACTCTGAAGTTGTCGTGGCGGGCTACACCTATGGGGCGCAGGGTCAGAAAAAGTCAACACTGAACATCTCCAGCGCCCTGGTGTCGCCCGAAACTGCTTCCGCGCTAGTGCGGGCTCTTCAGTCAATCGACAACGCCTGGGACTACAAGATTCCAGAGCAGGGCGACCATCTTGAGATCGATGAGGCGCCCTATAAGCTGATTGGCTGGCTGCTTCACCCTGAGCGAGACAATAGGCTTGACGGCGACGATGCGGTTCGACGCGAAGTGTCTTCGTGTGCGGTGAAGCCCGGAGCCAATGCGTCGAAAGTCCTTGGGCTCGTAAGCTCTAAGGATGGCGAATCCGGGCGCTGGGTCGGGGCCGACGGTGAAGTGAAGTTTAGGTACATCGCTTGGAGCGATGAAATGTCTGATTCGACGCTCAAGTATCCGTCCGATTTTCCGCGGTCATACGGTCATCGGCTGATTGGTTCAAAGTCTGCGATTCAAGATTTTCTACTCGAACGGCAAATGGACCTTGTCGTGGAAATTGATCTGACCAGGAGAACGGGAGACGGATATGGCATCGATGATTCAGAAGAAAAAAAGAGTGTCTCGTACGACCTGGTCGTCGTCCTCCGTAGGGACGGATCCATCGAAGCTGCCGACGGGTGTGTTGGAGCTTGGACAGCATCTCGTGAAGGAACTCAAACTGCAAGACGGCGTGGACACGTTAGGCCGATGGATGGCACACCATCTCGCGGAACTCCTAGTCGCAGCAAAAAACGCTGACCATGCTGAGCGTCCAGCTGCGGAAGATCGCGTCGCCAATCTGATCCTGAGGATTTGGGCTCACAGGGAGGCCAATCCAATCGGCATCACCCCGCTTGCTCGCTACGCAAAGGCTGCCCAGGTGCTAGCGGCGATCCATCCAAAAGAGGGCTTCTTCGCGCCGTTGAGTCTGCGGGAAGCGCCTACAAGCGTCGCACGCTCGTTGGAGGTCTTCGATCTCGCATCAAGATTGGCGGTGCTGAGCCTTGCAGACATCTTGCCGAACCCTCCACCCGGGGTAGAAGAAATCGTCGAGCAGTTCTTGTCTGGTGAAGAGAAGGACTTCTTAGCGGCGGCTAGAGCGACCTATGACCTGCTCGCAAGTGGCCCCTCCAATGGGTCTGGCAATCGGAAACGTTCCGCCATTACAGCCTCGGAAGAGATTGAGCGCTCGCGTTCAAACCTACTGCAGAGGTTGCGAACCGCTGTTGGAGAACTCGTTGAAAGCTCCGCCGAAAATGCACCTGCCGAAACGGTCGGCGACGTACCGCGACGAGCCAAGGCAAAGCGACAGACGTAGGAGGGATTGTCATTGAGAAGACCCCTCGAATAGAGCAGTTGGCGTTTTAGCGCTGGGTTTACCGCAGTCCTATCGTGCTCGGGGCGGACGGGCCGCTTACGAGTGCCCGCCAGTCAGTCGGTCGGCATCCCAGCGCAGCTTTCATGCGCTGCGGCTTGGGATGGCATCCTATTTTCGCGCTGGACTGTTCTTGCCGTAGCCGAGCCAAAGCACCGCATCCAATTCGGCGATGTTTTTGGCGGGGTGATTTGGATTGGCACGCAAGGTCATGCGGAGGCGCTGCGCCAGATCAACAAAGGCAACGCCTTCAGATGCACCGCGCGGTCCCTTGAATTTGATCGCCGCCAAGAACTCTTCAACCGGCTCATTCTTCACCGGGTAGAGGTCCGGAAACCGGAGACAAAGCATCTCGGATAAGAACGCGCCTCGAGACCGGACGCCCTTTTCGCGCAGTGCATCAATTTCCTCGGCGACCACCGCGTCCCGACTCGCAGCGGGGGCGTCGACTATGCGGAGAAACGATTGGCAGAGTTCGCGGAAGTCACTCGCCTTACCCTGGCGCTCCCAACCTGCGCCCTGCAGTCGATTGTTGAGTTCGAAGCTCCAGTGCTCGGGCAGCGCGTTATAGAAGTCTTCGTTCGACTTACGCCCGGTAGCGCAGGCTTTGAAAATGCGCATCAACCCAGCCTTGTGAACTTCATAGCTCGCGAGTTGATCCCGGCGCTTGCGGACTATTTCAGCCGCTCCGGCAATCTGTGGCAACTGCAAGGCGTCCAGTAGTTCCTCTGCTGAGGACTTTCCTGACGAACCGGTCGGTCCACCACGGGGGGCCTCCCGGTAGATCGCTAGCCAACCCTCTGAGACTGCAAGGCACGAGGTCGTCATAGATTCGACCCAACCGCGTGCGGTGTTGAATTGTGACTCGCTTGCTTGGAAGTAGACGTTCGCCTCGTGATTGCGTGAGAACGCTGCCCTAGTCAGGTTGGATGAGCCGACAAGCGCGTGGAAGCTGCCGTTCCCCTCTCGCCAGAACATCGCCTTCGGATGGAACCCCTCAATTCCCGTCGCCACCTTGAACTGCCCTTCGAATCGCTTCGGAAGCCAGCCCATGACCTCACGGCATGCCTCTTTGCGGGTGATACCGAAGTCCTTGCCGACAATGAAGAGGAACTTCTTACAGTCGTCGTTTAGCTTGGCCGGAGCGTCCCATTCCGTCAGGTAGGCCGAGACGATGTAGAGCTCGACCGCCTTACTCAGCGCGTTCATGTAGTGATGCTCGAGGCTCTTGTCACCACTATCGGGCAGCAGTATCAGGTTCATAACGTTCCTCCCATTTGTTGCACGCAAGACGAGGGCCTGTACGCATGGCAACGCCCACCGACGTCACACGCTGCAGACTGTCGTCCCTCATCACACGAGGTAGGTCATTGGCTAGCGAGGGGGTCTGTCGCTTTTCGCCTCAGCCGATGTCAGGAAAACAGTAACAAGAAGGTGACGTTTTGTTACCTTTTAAGAGGTGTTTTCGACAGACCTATTTTTCTCCGACAGACCTCATTTTTCGGGTTCACAGTCAGTGACCAACTCCGCCCTTCACTCCACGGTGACCGACTTCGCCAGGTTGCGGGGCTTGTCCACGTCGGTCCCCTTCGCCAGCGCCGTGTGGTACGCCAGCATCTGCAGCGGCACCACGTGCAGGATGGGTGAGAGTGCGCCGTAGTGCTCGGGCATGCGGATCACGTGGATGCCTTCGCTGCTGGTGATGCGTGTGTCGGCGTCGGCCAGCACATAGAGCACGCCGCCGCGCGCGCGCACTTCCTGCATGTTGCTCTTGAGCTTTTCCAGCAAGGTGTCGTTGGGCGCCACGGTCACCACGGGCATGGCTGCGGTCACGAGTGCCAGCGGGCCGTGTTTGAGTTCACCGGCCGGGTAGGCCTCGGCGTGGATGTAGCTGATCTCCTTGAGCTTCAAAGCGCCTTCGAGCGCAATGGGGTAGTGCAGACCCCGGCCGAGGAAGAGCGCGTTGTCCATGCGCGCGAAGTCTTCGGCCCAGCTGATCACTTGCGGCTCCAGCGCCAGCACGGCTTGCAGCGCCACGGGCAGGTGGCGCATGGCCTTGAGGTGGCTGGCTTCGTCTTCGTCGCTCAAATGGCCGCGCACCTGGGCGAGTGCAAGCGTGAGCAGAAACAGGCCGGCGAGCTGGGTGGTGAAGGCCTTGGTGGAGGCCACGCCGATCTCGACGCCGGCGCGGGTGATGTAGGCCAGTTCGCATTCGCGCACCATGGCGCTCGTGCTCACGTTGCAGATGGTCAGCGTGTGCTTCATGCCCAGGCCCTGTGCGTGGCGCAGTGCGGCCAGGGTGTCGGCGGTCTCGCCGCTCTGCGTGATGGTCACCACCAGGGTGCGCGGGTTGGGCACGCTGGTGCGGTAGCGGTATTCGCTGGCCACTTCCACCTGGGTGGGAATCTTCGCGATGCTCTCCAGCCAGTACTTGGCGGTGCAGCCGCTGTAGTAGCTGGTGCCGCAAGCCAGGATCAGCACGTTGTCGATGTCTTTGAAGATGCGGTACGCGCCGTCGCCAAAGAGTTCGGGTGTGATGCCTTCCAGGCCTTCGAGCGTGTCGCCGATGGCGCGCGGCTGTTCGAAGATTTCCTTCTGCATGTAGTGGCGGTAGGGGCCGAGTTCGGCCGCGCCGCTGTGGGCCTGCACGGTCTTCACCGGACGCTTGGCGGCATCCAAGGCGCGGCCCTGGGCGTCCAGCACCCAGTAGCGGCCGAGCTGCAGATCCACCAGGTCGCCCTCTTCCAGGTACACGATCTGGTCGGTCACGCCGGCCAGGGCCATGGCGTCGCTGGCGAGAAAGTGCTCTGCACCCGGCACGCCGTCAACCGAGCCCACGCCCAGCACCAGAGGCGAGCCGGCGCGCGCACCCACCACGCGGTGGGGTTCGTCTTTGTGGAACACCGCCAGCGCGTACGCGCCGTGCAGCTGCACCACCGCGGCCTGCAGCGCGGCGAACACGTCGCCTTCGTAGAGTGAATCGATCAGGTGGGCGATGACCTCGGTGTCGGTCTGGCTCTCGAACACGTAGCCCTTGACCTGCAGCGCCGCGCGCAGCTCGTCGTGGTTTTCAATGATGCCGTTGTGCACCAGCGCCACCCGGCCCGCGGTGCCTTCGGCAGCGCCAGGGCCATGGCTGAAGTGGGGATGGGCGTTGTGCACCACGGGCGCTCCGTGGGTGGCCCAGCGGGTGTGGGCGATGCCGGTGCCGCTGGCAATGCCGTCGGTCTGCACCTGCTGCGCGAGCTCTGCCACACGGGCCGTGCTGCGGGCGCGCTGCAGGCCGCCGGTGTGGACCGCCACACCGCAGGAGTCATAGCCGCGGTACTCCAGGCGCTGCAAGCCCTGAACCAGCACGGGCACCACATTGCGCCCCGAAACCCCTGCGACGATGCCACACATGCTGCTCTCCGAAAATTGGTGAAGAGCCGATGCTAGTGACTCTGGCTCGAAATAAAAGATCAAAATGTCACACCCTATCTACAATAATTTCGTTTCACCGTCATCAAGTTGATTACGATCATCGACATGACCGATATGGAAGAAATCGCGATCGACGAAGCGGACTTGCGCCTGCTCGATCTGCTTCAAACAGACGCTTCGCAGAGCAACCAGAGCCTGGCGGAACAGGCGCACCTGTCGCCGCCCACCAGCCTGCGGCGCACCAAACGGCTGCGCCAGCTGGGTCTGATCGAGCGCGAAGTGGCCATCCTGAGCGCCGATCGCCTGGCGCCGGTGCTCGGGCACGGGCTCACTGCTCTGGTGGAGATCACGCTGGAGCGCCAGGGCGCCGAATGGCTCGACGCGTTCGAGGCGCGTGTGCTGCCCGTGACGCAGGTGCAACAGTGCTACCGCGTCAGCCCCGGGCCCGATTTCATGCTGGTGGTCCATTGCCACGACATGCCGGACTACCTCGCGCTTGCCCAGCGCCTGTTCACCAGCGACGCCAACGTTCGCAACATCAAGGCGTTTTTCAGTCTCAAGCGCGCCAAATTCGACCCGCGGCTGGCCTTGCCAGTGAAACCGTCCCCGTGAGTCGAATGCACCACATTGGTACTCAGGCGGCAGCGAAAACGTGATACATAGCGCACGCTTGGCGCACTTCTTGCCACGTCCATGAGTTGACGAACCAAACTTTATGTAACAACCTTCGCCTTCAGCCGAACTGAAAAGGCGGACCGTGAACTGGAGGTTTTGATGAACACGACGTGGATTGCTGTGCTGGGAGCGCTGGCCGTGCTGGGCCTGGTGGCGCTGGCCGTCTGGCGCTTTCGCTCCACCCGCGAATCGTCGGGCCGCGAAGACCGCTACAGCCCGGAACGCCTGATGACGCCCGAGCAGGCCCAGATGCTGGACTACTTGCAGGACACCTTTCCTGGCCAGGTGGTGCTGCCCAACCTGCTGCTCAGAGACCTGCTGTCGGTGCGCCGCGCCGCCAACCGCAAACGCGCCGAAGACCGCCTGAACAAACAGAAGGTGGACTTTGTGGTGTGCGGCGACGACGGCAAGCCCACCTTCGCCTTCGACATCGAACAACACCCCCTGAGCAACGCCCGGCACAAGGCCCACATGGTGAAGATGAAGAACCGCATCCTCAAGAGCGCCGGCGTGCGCTTCGTGTTTCTCAAGAACGGCCTGCACCGCATGCCCTCCCCGGCGGATTTTCGCAAGCAGCTCAACCTGGCCGAGCTGCCCAAACCCATCGTGAAAGAGAAAGAAAAGGAAGACGATCGGGACAGCCGCCTTCAGCAACTGGAGAGCCAGCTCTCGGAATTCGACTCGATCAACACCAACACGGCGTTCCGCGATTCCGAAGTGATGGGTCTGAGCGGCCTGATGGACCTGAACCAGGAAACCCGCCGCGGCGGCTTCAGCAGCGCCTACAGCAACAGCGGCTTCAACGCGCCGCGCAAAAGCGGCGAACGCAGCGGGCCCAGCAGCAAGTCACCGGGAGAGAGCCGCTTCGATTCCATGGACGTGCGCGGCGGCCGTTGAACCGGCCGCCTCCCATCCCGACCACTCGGCAGGCTCCTCAGGGAGCCTGTTTCTTTTTCCGGGGCCGCTGCCAGTTGGCAATCGCCACCTGTTTGCCCCGCGCCACCGACAGCGCGCCGGGCGCGGTGTCCTTGGTGATGGTGGAGCCACCGCCCACCGTGCCGCCCGCACCGATGGTCACGGGGGCCACCAGCACGCAGTTGCTGCCCACGTGCACGTCGGCCTCGATCACGGTGCGGTGCTTGTTGGCGCCGTCGTAGTTGGCCGTGATGCTGCCGGCGCCGTAGTTGACCCGCTCGCCCACGGTGGCGTCGCCCAGGTAGGCCAGGTGGTTGGCCTTGGCACCCGCGGCCAGGGTGCTGTTTTTCACTTCCACGAAGTTGCCGATGTGCACCTCGGCGCCCAGATCGGCACCGGGCCGCAGCCGCGCGAACGGGCCCACCAGCGCACCGGGCCCCACCTTCACACCGAGTTTTTCACCGTCGATGTGCGTGAACGGATGGATCACCGCGCCGGTCTCGATCACGGCGTTGGCGATGACGCAATTCGCGCCGACGCGCACGCCGTCGCCCAGCTGCACGCGTCCTTCGAACACGCAGTTCACATCGATCTCAACGTCCTGTCCGCACACCAGTTCGCCCCGCACGTCCAGGCGTGCCGGATCGGCCAGGCGTGTGCCCTGTTCCATCAGCACATCGGCCACGCGCCGCTGGCAGGCGCGCTCCAGCTCGGCGAGCTGCACCGGGCTGTTCACACCCGCCACCTCGACCGCATCGCACGTGGTGACAGCACGCACCACCAAGCCCTGCGCCACGGCGTGCTTGACCACGTCGGTGAGGTAGTACTCGCGCTGGCTGTTGTCGTTGGTCAGGTCTTTGAGCAAGGACTTGAGCAGGGAGGCCGGCGCCGCCATGACACCGCTGTACCACTCGGTGATGCGCCGTTGCGCTTCATTGGCATCCTTGTGCTCCACGATGGCGTGGACCGATCGATCCGCATCCACGGAGCGCACGATTCGGCCATAGCCGGTGGCATCGCCACCCGTGTCCACGCTCAACAGCGCGAGGTGCTGCCCGTCACACGCCTGCAGCAAGGTTTCCAGCGTGGCTTGCCCGATCAAGGGCACGTCTCCGTTGAGGATCAGCACAACGCCATCGTCCGCCAGCACAGGAACCGCCTGCTGCACCGCATGGCCGGTGCCGAGCTGCGGCTCCTGGCGCACGAAGCGCAGCGCGGTGGTGGCGGGCGCCTGCAGGCCGGCCTCCACCTGCTCGGCGCCGTGACCGGTGATCACCACCACCGAGCGCGCCGATAACCGCGCGGCACAGTCGATCACGTGCTGGGCCAGTGCGCGCCCGCCCAAACGGTGCAACACTTTGGGCCGCTGACTTTTCATGCGCGTGCCCTTGCCGGCCGCCATCACCACCACATCCACAGGGAACGACATGAACACCTCTTTCGGGGAATCGTTGCGCGGCGTTCTTGCCGGGCCTCACGTGCGCCGGATTATCGCCCTCAGGGTGAGCAAGGTCTGTGCGCTGGTGATCATGGCCGCGACCCTCTCGGCCTGCACCGCGACACGACTGGCCTACAACCAGGCGCACAACGCCACCTATTGGTGGCTCGACAGCCACGTCGACTTCAACAATGGCCAGTCGACCCCGGTGCGCGGCGACATCAACGCCTTCTTTCAATGGCACCGCACCAACGAATTGCCGGTGTACGCCGGACTGCTGCAGCGCTGGCAATCCATGGCGTCCCAGGACATCACAGGCGCACAGGTGTGCGCCGAGTTCGACGTGATCCGCCAGCGCATCGACCGTGCTGCCGATGCCAGCGTGCAACCCATGGCGCGCCTGGCACTGCAACTCGACGCGGCCCAGCTGGAGCACCTCAAGAGCCGCCAGGCCAAGAGCAATGAAGAGTTTGCCGACGACTTCCTTCAAGCGTCTGCAGAAGCGCGCATCGAAAAGCGCTATGACCGCGCGCTGGGCCGCAGCGAAATGCTCTACGGCACGCTGAACGCGGCACAAAAGGAACTGCTGCGCAACAACATCAAGGCGTCTCCATTCGACCCGCAGCGCACCCAGGCCGAGCGGCTGCGCCGACAGACCGACCTGTTGCAAACGGTGAAAGAAGCCCAGGCCGCACCCGACACCGCCACCGAACGCGTGCGCGGCCACATCGCTCGCATCGGCCAGTCGCCCACGCCGGGCTACAAGGCTTATGCGGACGAGCTGGTGCGCCAGGGCTGCGCCCAGTTCGCCCAGTTGCACAACGCGACCTCGCCCGAGCAGCGTGCCCACGCCGTGCGCGTGCTCAAGGACTACGAAAACGACCTGCGGGTGCTGAGCGCACAACGCTGACACGCGCGCGGCCTGTCAGCCCGCAAACCGCATCCACGCCCACACCACGGCCAGCGTGGCCAGCGTCACCGGAATGCCTGTGACCGCATGCCGCTTCCAGTCGATCTCGATGCCTTGTTGCCGGGCCAGGTCGGCCACGATCAGGTTGGCGATCGAGCCCACGAGCAGCAGGTTGCCGGCAAACGTCGTCGCCAGTGCCAGCATCACACCGGCCTGCTCGCCACTGCCGCCCAGGTGCGGCAGCAACAGCATCACGGCAGGCACGTTGGACACCAGGTTGGAGAGCAAGGCGCTGGCCACCAGCAGCGGTCCGGGGTCGGTGAGAACCACGCCCTGAGCACCCAGCCAGGCCACGGCCTGTGCCGCCAGGCCGGTGGATTCAAACGCGTGGTTCACCACGAACAGGCCCATGAACAGGATCAGCAGCGGCCAGTCGACCAGGCCCATGAAATGCGAGGTGTGCAGCCGCCGGCTCAGCAGCAACACGCCTGCCCCCACCAGCGCAGCCACGTCGCGCGGCCAGGCGGTGAAGAGAAAGATCAGCAGCAGGGCACCGGCCACCAACAGCCCCTTGGTGGTCTGCCATGCATCAAACGCGGGCTCTTCAACACCCAGGGTGTTCGCTCCGTCTCCCGCTGGCGGGCGAGGGCCGGGGTGAGGGCTCCCCGCCTTCGCACCCGGCCCGTAGGCCAGCCACAACCAGAGCAGCACCAGCCCGATCACCACAGGCGGCAGCGCCTGCCGCACATACCCACCGAACGGCAGCTGCAGCACCGAGCCGATCAGCATGTTCTGCGGATTGCCGATCAGGGTCGCGGCTGATCCGATGTTGGCCGCGCAGGCCAGGCCGATCAGAAAGGGCAGTGGGTCGAGGCCGCGTTTCAGGCAGAGCCGCGCCACCACCGGCGTCATGGCCAGGCACACGATGTCGTTGGAAAACACCGCCGACAGCACGCCCGCCACGAGGATGAGCGCCGCGAGCAAACCGCTTCGCGGCAGCGGCATGGCGCCCACGCGGCGCGTCACCGCAGCGTAAAACCCGCCCAACCGCATCTGCGCCGACACCACCATGAACGCGAACAACAACACGATGGTGGGCAGGTCGATCGCGCGCGCTGCGTCTTCCAACGGCAACCCGGCCAGCGCAATCACCGCGATGGCGCCGAGCAGCGCCACACCCGAACGGTCCAGCTTCAGGCGCGGCAGACCGCCGAGGAACATGCCGAGGTAGACGATCGCAAAGACGGCGACAACGCTCCAGTCGGAGGCGGTGTGATGGAGAACGGTGGTGGGCATGGGCGGCGAGGATGAACGCAGCGGATCGTAGCCTGCCGCAAAAGAAAAGCCGCCCGAAGGCGGCTTGTTCTGCGGTGGGCTGCGGGCTCAGGCCTGCAGCGCGTTCCACATCTCCTGGTCCCGCTCGGCGGTCCAGATGCGCGGGTTCTTGATGCCCTTGGCTTCGTCGTAAGCACGGCTCACGTCGAACGGCAGGCAGTGTTCGTAGATGAACACGTGGCCGAACACCGGGTCCATGCTCTTGCGGGTGTGGGCCATCGCGGTCTTGAGGTCCATGCCGGCTGCGGCGGCTTCCTTGCCGGCCTGGAACAGCGTCGTCACCCAGCGGTGGGTGTAGTCCAGCGCCTTGTTCACATCGGCGTTGCCCTTCATGGCTTCGCCCCGGCCCGGCACGATGTATTCGGCCTTGAGCGCGCGCAGGGCTTCGAGCGTGGCGGGCCATTCTTCCAGCTGGGCGTCGCCGGTGTAGACGCCGGCTTCGTATTCCACGAGGTCGCCGCTGAACAGCACCTTTTCTTCTTCCACCCAGGCGATCGTGTCGCCGCGCGTGTGGCCCGGGCCCGGGTGCCAGATGCTGACTTTCACGCCGCCCAGGTCCACTTCCAGGCTGCCCTGGCGACCGGGCTTGCCGTCGCCGATCACCATCGTGGGCCAGGTCAGGCCGGGCACGCTGTCGGCGCCGCGGAACAGGCGCGGGAAGCGCTCCATCTCGCTCTGCATGTCCTGTGCGCCGCGCTCCACGATGAGTTCGTACGTGCCGCGGCTGGCGATCACTTCGGTGGCACCTTCGGCCAGGTAGGCACTCGCGCCCAGCACGCGAACGGCGTGGTAGTGGGTCAGCAGCACGTACTTGATGGGTTTGTCGGAGACGGTGCGGATGTGCTTGATCAGGTCTTTCGCCATGGCCGGTGTGGCGGTGGCGTCGCTGACCATGATGAATTTTTCGCCAATGATCACGCCCGAGTTCGGGTCGCCTTCGGCGGTGTAGGCCCAGCAGTGCGGGCTGAGCTGCTCAAAGGTGGTCTTCTTGTCGTCCAGGTCGGCCTGGGAGGCGAATGCTTTGCTCATGGCGGTCTCCAAGTGGGGGAAGCGCCGGATTTTACCTAAACGAAATCAGTTACGCATGGGTAAATCGCAGCAACAGGGAAATCAGCCGCTCAAACCGCCCTCGATCACGGCCACCACCTCGTCGGCAAAGGCGCTGTAGCTCATGGGGCCGCCGGGGCGCAGCCAGGTGAAGGTCCAGTTGATCATGCCGAACAGCATCATGGTCAGCGCGGTCTGGTTGGCCGGCGTCACGCGCTCGGGGTAGGCGCGTTTGAGGAAACGGGTGAACGCGGCCACCACGTCGCGCTGGCGGTTCAGGATGAGTTCGCGCTGCAGCTCGCCGAGGAACTTGGTGTCGGACACCAGGGCCACGTGGCGCGTGGCCGAGGTTTCGTACTCGACCAGGAAGGCGCGCACCAGTTCGCTCAAGGCATCACGTTCGCTCAGGTTCTTGCGCTGCGCACGCGCCTCCGATTCGCCGATGAGCGCGAGCAGGCGCTGGGTGTAGCGGTCGAGCAGGTCGAACAGGATCGCCTCCTTGCTCTCGTAGTAGTGGTAGAGGCGCGCCTTGCTGGTGCCGCAGGCCGCGGCGATGTCGTTCATGCTGGCGGCGGGGAAGCTCTGACGTGCAAAACAGTTGGCTGCGACGTCAAGGATTTCGTCGCGCTTGAGGTCGTGAGATGCGGATTTGGGTCGGGCCATCGGCGCATTCTGCCGGACCAGGCTTCTAAGATGGCGTCATGGTCAAGCCGGTCGATCCCTTTGCGTTGCACGCCTGCGAGCTGCTCTCGGGCGTGGGGCCATGCGTGGCCAGGCGCATGTTCGGCGGCTGGGGCATCTCCACCGACGGCATGAACATCGCGATCATTGCCTGGGACACGCTGTTCCTCAAGACCAACACCGACACCGAAGCGCGTTGGCTAGCAGCCGGTGGACGGCCCTTCGTCTACGAGGCCAAGGGCAAGGCGATGAAGCTCAACTACTTCACGCCCCCCGATGAAGCGCTGGAATCGCCGGCGCTCATGCTGCCGTGGGCGCGGCTGGCGCTGGAGGCTGCGGTGGCTGCGCGCAAGCCGAAGCGGCGAACGCGCAGATAGGCTGGCTCAAGGTTGATTGGATTCGTAGGGCGTCAACACACGGCCCCGGCCTGCCACCAGGAATTCGCTGTAGCCGAATACCCCGCGCACCAGGCGCGCGAACGCCAGACCGGCCTGCCCCAGCGCAACCCCGAGTTCGCGCGAAGGCGTCACCACCTCGCGGCCGAACCGGCCGGCCTCTTCCCGGGAGAGGGCCTCGGGCTCGGCGCACCAGTCGAAGCGCACCGGTCCGGCGCCGGGCTGCCAGGGTTCCATGACCACGCGCGCCCCGGCCGGCACCGTCAGGCTTTCACCGGCGTTCAACACCAGATCGCCCGACTCGTTGGCCGCACCCTTGGGCGCCTGGCCCAGCGTCACCCAGGCGCGGCCCTGGGTGATGTGCAGGCGGCTCGGCACCTGCGGGCGCAGGCTCATCGCGCGGCGCGTGTCCAGCCGCCAGCCACGGGCGGGCATGCGGCTGTGTTGAGCGGAAGCGGTGTGTGCAGAGAGGGTGTTCATGGCGGGACTCCTGAGAAGGGATGAAGCTCATCCTGGGAGCCAATGCTCGCGCTTCGCCCCTTCGCCGTCCAATGAAAGCGCGCTAAGCTATTGATTCGATAACCGCATCAATGTCCGGAGCACCGCCATGCAGCTGACCAGCAGCCATCCCCGCACGCGACCGATTGCCGCAGGCCACCTGCGTGCCTTCGAGGCGGTGGCACGCCACCTCAATTTCCGTGCGGCCGCCGAAGAACTTTCGCTGACGCAGAGCGCGGTCAGCCGACAGATCCAGGCGCTGGAAGACGAAGTCGGCACGGCCCTGTTCCTGCGCCACACGCGTGCGGTCGAACTCACCAGCGCGGGCTCGCAGTTGCTGCGCGCGGCGGCTTCCGCACTGGAGCGCATTGATGCGAGCGTGCGACAAATCCGCCAGAGCGCCGGGCGCAAGAGTGTGGCCATCACCACCTGGGCTTCGTTCGCCTCGATGTGGTTGATTCCGCGGCTGGAGGCCTTTCAACGCGACCACCCCGACATCGACATCCGCATCGACGCCACCGACAACGCGGTGGACCTGGCCACCTCCGACGTGGACCTCGCGCTGCGTTACGCAGTGCCGCAAGGCATTCCCGCCAGCGCGCAACGGCTCTTTGGCGAACAACTCACACCCGTGGCCAGCCCGTGGCTGCTCAAGACGCACCCGATCAAAAGCATCGAAGACCTGTCGAAATGCGCGCTGATCGAAGCCGGCGACGCACACCGCACACGCCATCTCGAATGGCTCACCTGGCAACGCTGGCTCGACACCTTCGGCGCTCAACCGGTTGCTGGTTCGGGCAAACGCACGCGTGCCAGCGCGCCACCGGCCAAGCTCTCGCCGCAGCGATGGATGTACTTCAACTACGCCAACCAGATCGTGCAGGCCGCGCTCACCGGTCAGGGTGTGGCGCTCGCGCGCCTGCCCCTGGTGGCCGAGAGCCTGGCCAGCGGCGCGCTGGTGGAGCCACTGCCCCACACGCGGCTGGATTCGCCCCTGGTGTACTGGATGATGGTCGCGCCGCGCAGCGTGCACCGGCCCGAGGTCAAGGCGTTTTGCGACTGGCTGCTGCTGCAGGCCGCCGCCACGCGAGAGGCCATCGGCGATGTGCCCGATCCCGACACAGTTGACCAGATGGACTGAAGCCGATGCCGACACCCCGTCACCTCGCCGCCGGCAACCTGCGCAGCATCGTCTTCATGCTCGTCGCGGTGGGCTTTTTTGCGCTCATGGACGCGGTGCTCAAGACGCTGTCGGCGCGTTACCCGGTGCTGCAGATCGCCGCGCTGCGCGGCATGACCGCGATGCCGCTGGTGCTGCTTTACATCGCGTGGCGCGGCGCCTGGCACACCGTCTTCAAGGTGCGCTGGCCGCTGCACCTGCTGCGCGGCGTGCTCGGCATCGCCATGCTCTCGCTGTTCACGTTGGGCGTGCGCGAATTGCCGCTGTCGGCCGCGTACACGCTGTTCTTCATTTCGCCACTGCTGATCACCATGCTGTCTGTGCCGGTGCTCAAGGAACGGGTGCCCGCGGCGCACTGGTGGTTGATCGGCATCGGTTTCATCGGTGTGCTGATTGCGCTGCGCCCCAGCGGCGAAGACCTGCAGAGCGGCTTCGTCACCGTGGGGGGCCTGGCCACCCTGGGCGCGGCGCTGTGCTACGCCGTGGCCGCCGTCACCGGCCGCCTGGCGAGTCGCACCGACAGCAGCGAGAGCATGGTGCTGTGGATGATGGTGCTGATGTCGGTGGGGGCAGGAGCCCTCGCCTGGCCCGACTGGGTGGCCATCCAGCGCAACGACGCGCCACTGCTGCTGGCCCTGGCCATCACCGGCTTCTGCGGCCAGCTCGCCATCACCGAAGCCTTTCGCCATGGCCAGGCCTCCGCGGTAGCACCGTTCGAGTACAGCGCCTTGGCCTGGGGCCTGGGGCTTGACTGGTTGATCTGGCAGAGCCTGCCGGCCTCACACACCTGGCTGGGCGCCGCCATCATCGTCGGCAGCGGGCTCTACCTGGTGCGGCGCGAGAAGCGCATCACCGAGGTGCACGCGAATGCGGAGCATCCCTAGGCTTCGGCGCCGGGCCGCCCCAAGCCGAAACAGCCCCCGCGGACCCGGCAAGGACCGGGGCCCTTCCCTGTCCTGGGGCTGCGGACCTCGCGGAGCGGGGGAGCGTGGAGGCCTTACCGCTCAGGCCACATGACCCCGGTGTCGGACAAGATCGCGTCCAGAGGCATGTCGTGCGCCTCGGGCTGCAAGTGAGGCAGGTAGGCAAAGTCGTATCCCAAGCCGACGGTGAAGGGTTTGGGCTGCAGACTGGCCAGGGTGCGGTCGTAGAAACCACCGCCGTAGCCCAGCCGGTAACCACCCGGCCCATACCCCACGCAGGGCACAAAGATCAAGGTCGGCACCACGATCTCGGTGTCCTTGGGCTTGGGAATGCCGTAGGCGTCTTCCTCCATCGGGCAGCCCGGGTACCAGGTGTAGAAGGTCAGCGTCTTGTCGACCTTGTTGACCACGGGCAAGCCGATGCGGCGCAGCTTTTGCGCGCCTTGTGCGTCTTCTTCGAGCCCGGCTTCCTGCCATCGGAACAGAGCCGGCAAGGGATCGAACTCGCCCTTGATGGGCCAGTACGCACCGATCACCGCGTCGGGCCGTTCGATCAGCCAGACCCGCATGACCCGCTGCAGCATGTCGTTGCGAAAGCTGCGATCGGCCAGGCCCAGGCGCTTTTCAACCAGGGCCTTGCGCCATTCGGTTTTCAGGGCTGCCGCCGTTGATCCTTCGGCCTGTTTCCTGTGGGGTGGAGGGGAACTCTGGCCGTCTTTGGTGTCCATAATCAACGCATGAAACAGGTTGGTGTGAAACAGGGATCAAGAGCGCAGAACACAACGGACATGCGAGGCATGCACCGGTGGGTTCTGCGGTTCATTATGGCCGTGCTGGTGTTGCCGGGACTGGCGCACGCACAAAGCAGCACCGGCGGTGACGCCACCTTGCTCGAGATGCGCGAAGCCTTTCGCCGCAACAACACCGCCCAGCTCACCAACCTGTTGCCCGCCGTGCGCGGGCACGCGCTCGAACCCCTCGCGATCTACTGGGACATGAAGGCGCGGCTGGAGACGGCTACGGCGGGCGACATCCGCGCCGCCCTGGACCGCATGCCCGGCACCTACTGGGAAGACCGGCTGCGCAACGACTGGCTGCTGCTGCTGGGCCGAGCGCGCGACTGGACGAACTTCTCCGCCGAGCTGCCACGTTTCCGCATGAACGACGACCGGCAGGTGAGTTGTTACGCCTTGATGATCGACGCCGCCAGCGGCCGCATGCCGCCCGAGCTGGCCGCCGAGCGCGTGCGCACCCTGTGGCACGCGCAGCGCGAAGCCGACGACGGTTGTGCCACCGCGGCGCAGTCGCTGCTCAGCAGCGGCCACCTCAAACCCGAGGCCGCCTGGCAACGCGCGCGCCTGGCCATGGACGCCAACCGCCCTCGCGTGGCCAGCCAGGCCGTGGGGCTGATCGACCCCGACTGGGCGGCCATGGTGGACACCGTGGCCAAGGACCCCGCCAAGTATCTGGATGAAAAGATCACCGCCATCCGCCCGCGCACCAAGGAACTGGTGACCCTGGCCATCATCCGGCTCGCGTTCAACGACCCGGGCGCTGCCGCGCAGGAGATGGACCGCACCCGCTGGAAAGCGCAGCTCACCACCGAAGAACGCAGCTGGGTCTGGGGCGTGATCGGCAAACGCTCGGCGCAGAAGCTGGAAACGCAGGCGCTGGCGTACTTCGTCAACGGCGAAGACCGGCACATGCACGACGACCACCTGGAATGGAAAGCGCGCGCCGGCATGCGGGCTGGCGCCTGGGGCCACGTGCGCGATGCGATCGCCGCCATGACCGAGCCGAATCAAAACCAGCCCGACTGGATCTACTGGAAAGCGCGCGCCCTGCAGGCGCTCAAGCTGCCCGACGTTCCCACGGCCAACGCACAGGCCCGCGCGCTGCTCGAATCCATCGCCTCCGAGCGCGGCTTCTACGAACAGCTCGCACTCGAAGACCTCGGCCGCCAGATCACCACGCCACCCGCCCCTGCACCCCTCACGGCAGAGGAAACCACGGCCGCCCAACGCAACCCGGGGCTGCGCCGCGCGTTGATCGCCATGCGGCTGGGCCTGCGCAGCGAAGGCGTGCGCGAGTGGAACTACACCATTGGCCTGCACGATGCCGGCGGCATGGCCGAGCGAGAGCTGCTGGCCGCTGCGGCCCTGGCCTGCGAAGCCGAGCTGTGGGACCGCTGCATCAACACCAGCCTGCGCACGCCGACCGCGCAAGACCACGCCCAGCGTTTTCCCACGCCGCACCGCTCGGCCGTGGTGAGCCGCTCGCGCGAGATCGGGCTCGACCCGGCGTATGTGTACGGCCTGATCCGCCAGGAAAGCCGCTTCGTCACCGACGCACGTTCCGGCGTGGGCGCCTCCGGTCTCATGCAGGTGATGCCCGCCACTGCGCGCTGGACCGCCCGCAAGATCGGCCTGACCGATTTCCGCCCGGTCCAGATCACGGAGCGCGACACCAACATCCTCATCGGCACCGCCTACCTCAAGCTCGCGCTCGACGACTTCGAGGGTTCACTGCCCATGGCCGCTGCCGCCTACAACGCCGGGCCGGGACGCCCGCGCAACTGGCGCAACGGACCGGTGCTGCCCGGCGAGGTCTGGGCCGAGAACATCCCGTTCGAGGAAACGCGCGACTACGTCAAAAAGGTGTTGGCCAACACCACCAGCTACGCCGCGCTGATCACGGGTCAGCCGCAGTCCTTGCGTGCGCGCCTGGGCACGGTGGGCCCACGCTTGAGCGGCGAAGCCACCATCAACAAAGACCTTCCCTGATCCCATGAAAAACATCCTCGTTCTGGGTGGTACCGGTTTTGTCGGCCGCCACGTTTGCGAAAAGCTGCACCGCCAGGGTTGGCGCGTCACGGTGCCCACGCGCCGCGCCATCAAGGCGGCCGCTGTTCAGCACCTGCCCCGTGTGACCGTGGTCGAGGCCGACGTGCACGACCCCGCCCAGTTGCTGGCGTTGGTGAACGGCCACGATGCGGTGGTCAACCTGATCGCCATCCTGCACGGCACCGAAGAAGCGTTCGAACGTGTGCACGTGGAGTTGCCGCTCGCCCTGTCGGAAGCCTGTGTGGCCGATGGCGTGCGCCGCCTGGTGCACATCAGCGCGCTGGGCGTGAGCCTGGACGGACCATCACGCTACCAGCGCAGCAAGGCGCGCGGCGAAGAGGTGCTGCGCGGCGCCGGGCTGGACCTCACCGTGCTTCGCCCCAGCGTGATCTTTGGCTCGGGTGACCGCTTTCTCAACGTGTTTGCCGACCTGCAGTCGATCTTTCCGGTGGTGCCCCTGGCCAGCGCGGGCGCCCGCTTTCAACCCGTGTGGGTGGAAGACGTGGCCACTGCGGTGGCGGTCTGCCTGGCCGACCAGGGACTGCCCCGGAGCACGGTGGGTCAGACCTTCGAATGCGCCGGACCCGATGTGTTGACCTTGGCCGAACTCGTGGGCATCGCGGGCCGATACGGAAGCCGGCAGCGCCCGGTGCTGCCGCTGCCTGCCGCGCTGGCGCGGCTGCAAGCCGGGGTGATGGAGCTCATGCCCGGTGAGCCGCTGATGAGCCGCGACAACCTGGACGCCATGTCGGTCGACAACGTGGCCACCCAGCAGTGGCCCGGACTGTCCTCGCTGGGCATCGCGCCCGCCAGCGTGCACTCCGTCGCCCCCACCTACCTCGGGCGGCGAGGTGGCCGCAGCAAGCTGCTGGCATTCCGGCAGGGCGGGCGGCCACCTGCCGTTTGAAAGTGGAATGAAGTGTGACTTTTATCTGATTCTTTCTTCTATAAATAACACCAAGGTGTCATTTTTCAGGGTGTTTTTCGAGCTTACATTAAACCGTACAGAGTACAACTCCAACCCGAGGACACCCATGAACGACACCAGCGTGAAGCCTCCCTCCCGCCGCGCCAGCGCAGCCACCAACAGCCCGGGCTACCGCACCGAACACCAGCGCGATGTGATCAACCGACTCAAACGCATCGAAGGTCAGGTGCGTGGCCTGATCGACATGGTCGAAGACGGCCGCTCCTGCGAAGACGTGGCCCAGCAGATGGCAGCGGCGCGCAAGGCGATGGACAAGGCCTTCTACCGCATGATGGCCACCTCGGTGATGGAGGCGGTTTCGTCTTCCGAATCGGAGGTGCACACCTTCCGCGAAGTCGAACGCTCCACCCGGATCCTCGAAAAATACGCCTGAGCTCGGCCGCTGCGGATCAATCCGGGGCGATTTCGGCATCAATTCGCCCAACCGAAGTCCGTACCATGGGGCTCTTTCAGGAGGCCCCATGGCATTGCAGCTTTACGTCGGCAACAAGAACTACTCGTCCTGGTCCATGCGACCCTGGGTGCTCCTGACACAGGCGGGCATCCCGTTCGACGAGGTCATGATCCGCTTCGACTCGTTCGACATCGACTCCGTCTTCAAGAAGCGCCTTCGTGCCGTGAACCCTTTGGGCAAGGTGCCGGTGCTGGTGGACGATGGCTTCGCCATCTGGGACACGCTGGCGATTGCCGAGTACCTCGCCGAGCGTTTTCCCGACAAGCAGCTGTGGCCCGCCGACGTCAAAGCCCGGGCCCGCGCACGCAGCGTCTGCGCCGAGATGCACAGCGGCTTCAGCGCATTGCGAACCCATTGCCCCATGAACATCGAAGCTTCACTGCCCGAGATCGGCCGCCTGATCTGGCGCGACAAACCGGCCGTGCGCGCCGACATGGCTCGCCTGGGGGGCCTGTGGAGCGAACTGCTCGCGGCACAACCGGCCGGGGCCCTGCTGTTCGGTGACTTCAGCATCGCGGACGCCTACTTCGCACCGGTGTGCATGCGCATCAAGACCTACGAACTGCCCTTGCCGGCAGACCTGATGGCCTATGTCGACCGGGTGTGTGCACTGCCGGGCGTGAAAGCCTGGATCGACGACGCACTGACCGAGCACGACTTCATCGACTTCGACGAGCCGTATCGACTCGGACGCTGACAAGGGCCGCGCCTAAACTCGGCGGGATGAAAACCTATCTCGTCGGTGGAGCGGTGCGCGATGCGTTGATGGTGCGCGATGCAGGCGCATCCGAGGCATCGCACGTCGACCGCGACTGGGTGGTGGTGGGCACCACACCCGAGGCCATGGTGCAACAAGGCTTCTTGCCCGTGGGCCGCGACTTTCCCGTCTTCCTGCACCCCACCACGCGCGAGGAGTACGCGCTGGCCCGCACCGAGCGCAAGACCTCGCCCGGCTACCGGGGCTTCGTGGTGCACGCCGAACCCGGCGTGACGCTGGAAGACGACCTGGCGCGCCGCGACCTCACCATCAACGCCATGGCGGTGGCGGCCAGCGAGGCCGACGATCCGGCGCGTGCACGGATCATCGACCCGCACAACGGCCAGCACGACCTGCAGCACCGCGTGCTGCGCCACGTGACAGACGCCTTCACCGAAGACCCGGTGCGCATCCTGCGGCTGGCGCGCTTTGCCGCGCGTTTTCCCGACTTTTCCGTGGCGGCCGAAACACTGGCCTTGATGCGAAACATGGTGGCGCAGGGTGAGGTCGACCACCTGGTGGCCGAGCGGGTGTGGCAGGAGCTCGCACGTGGGCTGATGGAGCAGCGTCCCAGCCGCATGTTCGACGTGCTGCGCGACTGCGGTGCCTTGAAGCGCCTGCTGCCCGAGGTCGACCGCCTCTGGGGCGTGCCGCAGCGCGCCGAGTACCACCCCGAGATCGACACCGGTGTGCACCTGATGATGGTGCTCGACATGAGCGCACGCCTGGCCGCGCCGCTCACGGTGCGCTTTGCCTGCCTGGGCCACGACCTCGGCAAGGGCACCACGTCGGCCGATGTGCTGCCACGCCATATCGGCCACGAGGAGCGCAGCGCGCGCCTGCTCAAGGGCGTGTGCGAGCGGCTGCGGGTGCCGGTGGACTGCCGCGAACTGGCCGACGTGGTGGCACGCGAACACGGCAACATCCACCGCAGCGAAACGCTCGGTGCCGCCGCACTGGTGCGGCTGCTCGAACGCTGCGACGCGCTGCGCAAGCCGGCGCGTTTTCACGAGGTGCTGCTGGCCTGCGAATGCGATGCGCGCGGACGGCTGGGCATGGGCGAGATCGCCTATCCCCAACGCGATCGGCTCGCGCAGGCGCTGGTGTGGGCGCAGTCGGTGAACACGGCCGGCATCGCCGCGCAGGCACAGGCCGATGGCCTCAGTGGCCCGAAAGTGGGCGAACAGATCCACAAGGCGCGCGTCGCCGCGGTCGCCCGTGGTCTCGGCGCCGCAGACCCCGCCCCTGCTGGCGATTGAGCACGTTCCGCATCCGTCAAGCGGGCTGAAAAACTTCGCACCCTGAAGGTGGGGTATGCCGCCGGGCTGGCCTTGCACACGCCACGCGTGTTACGGTGTCTGGCTGATGAGACCATTGCCCACGCTGCTGACGCAAAGGTCAGCACTCTTTCTGGACTTCGATGGAACCTTGGCCGATCTGGCACCCCGGCCCGATGCGGTGGACGTGCCCGGAGACCTCGCGCGCCTGCTCGACAGCCTGCATGCCCACCTGAACGGCGCACTGGCGCTGGTGACTGGCCGCGCCCGCGAAGACATCGAACCCATGCTGTCCCCCTGGCGTTGGCCAGCCGCGTTCGAGCACGGGGCGTTGCGCGTGTCGGCGCACGGCGACGCGGCTGCCCTGCGCCCACCCGGGCTGGACCGCGCCGTGGCTGCCGCGCAGCACCTGGTGTCGCGACACGCCGGCTTGCTGCTCGAAATCAAACAGACCTCGATGGCGTTGCACTTTCGCCTGGCGCCCTCGCTCGAAGCGCTGTGCGTGGAAACCCTGGCGCGCTCCATCGACAAGGCAAGCGGCCTTCAGCTGCTGCGAGGCAAGGCCGTGATCGAGGTCAAGTCGGTGGGCGTCAACAAAGGCCTGGCCATCCAGGCTTTCATGAACGAGGCGCCCTTTGCCGGCCGCTTGCCGGTGTTCGCCGGCGACGACGTGACCGACGAAGCCGGCTTCGCCGTGGTGCAGCGCCTGGGCGGTGCCGGCATCAAGGTCGGCGCGGGCACGAGTTGTGCCCTGCACCGGTGCGAGAGCCCCGAAGCCCTGCGAGCCTGGCTCGCGGACGCCCTCCAGACCCCTTTGATCCACACATGACCCTCGCCAAGAACGGTTTCGCGCCGCCCGCTGCTCCCTCGCTCTCCCTCGGCGTGGTGGGCAACTGTGCTTTCAGCGCGCTGATCGATCCGCACGGCCGTGTGGTGTGGAGCTGCCTGCCGCGCTTTGACGGCGACCCGGTGTTTCACGCGCTGCTGGGCGGCCCCGATGCCGAAACGGGATCCTGGGCAATCGAACTCGAAGACATGGTGGAGGCCACCCAACGCTACGAACCCAACACCGCCGTGCTCGCGACCGAGCTGTGGGACAGCCAGGCACAGGGGATTTCCATCACCGACTTTGCGCCGCGTTTTCTCTCGCGTGCCCGCTATTTCCGGCCGACGCAGCTGGTGCGGCGTGTGCGCCCGCTCAAGGGTGCGCCGCGCATCCGCATCACGCTGAAACCACGCTGTGACTGGGGCGCGCAAGCTCCGCGCATCACCTCGGGCAGCCACCACATCCGCTACGTGGGCGATGCACAAACCCTGCGCCTGCACACCGACGCGTCCATCAGCCACGTGCTCGCACGCGAACCGTTTCTGCTCACGCGCGAACTCAACTTCATCTTCGGCCCGGACGAAACGCTGGAAAGCGGCATCGGGGACACCGCGCGCCATTTCGAGCGGGAGACCCTGGCCTACTGGCGCGGCTGGAGCCAGCGCCTGGCGCTGCCGCTGGAATGGCAGGAAGCCGTGATCCGCGCGGCCATCACGCTCAAGCTCTCGTTGTTCGAAGACACCGGCGCGATCGTGGCCGCCATGACCACCAGCATTCCCGAAGCCCCGGGCAGCCAGCGCAACTGGGACTACCGCCACTGCTGGCTGCGCGATGCGTTTTTTGTGGTGCGCGCGCTCAACAGCCTGGCCGAGGTCGGCACGCTGGAGGACTACCTGCGCTGGTTGTCCAACGTGGTGGTGGGTGCCAGGGACGGCGATGCCGGCGGCCACATCCAGCCCTTGCATGGCATTGGCCTGGAACGCGAGCTGCCTGAGCGCATTTGCGAGACGCTGCCCGGCTACCGCGGCATGGGCCCGGTGCGTGTGGGCAACCAGGCGCAGGAACATTTCCAGCACGACGTGTACGGCAACATCGTGCTGGCGGCCGCGCAGGCCTTTCACGACAAACGCCTGCTGCATCCGGCGGGCCTGGCCGAGTTCGAGCGGCTGGAAGTGGTGGGCGAACAGGCGGTGCGCATTTTTGACCAACCCGACGCCGGCATGTGGGAGCTTCGCACCCGGGCCCGTGTGCACACCAGCTCGGCACTGATGTGCTGGGCCGCCTGCGACCGCCTGGCCAAGATCGCCCGCATGATCGACCTGCCCGACCGCGCCCTGCACTGGGTCAACCGCGCCGCCGTGATGCGCGATCGCATCCTGCGTGAAGCGTGGAGCGAAGAGCGCCAGGCCTTCACCGAGAGCTTCGGTGGGCGCGATCTGGACGCCAGTGTGTTGCTCATGGTCGAGGTGGGTTTCATCGACCCGATGGACCCACGCTTCGTGTCCACGCTGGCAGCCCTCGAAGAACACCTGTGCGACGGCCCCTACATGCGCCGTTACGAGGGGGCCGACGACTTCGGAAAACCCGAAACCGCATTCAACGTCTGCACCTTCTGGCGCATCGATGCGCTGGCCCGCACCGGCCGCAAAGCCGAGGCGCGCGCCATCTTCGAAACCATGCTGGTCGCGCGCAACCCGCTGGGCATGCTGTCCGAAGACACCCACGCTACCACCGGCGAGATGTGGGGCAATTACCCGCAGACCTACTCGATGGTGGGCATCATCAACGCGGCGGTGCGACTGTCGGCACCTTGGGACTCCGTCATTTGACGGCGAAGAAGATGGGCCGCCTCGTCATCGTCTCCAACCGCGTGGCCGACCCGCGCAAGGCAGCGTCGGGTGGCCTCGCAGTGGCCGTGGGCCAGGCACTCGAAGCGTCGGGCGGGCTCTGGTTCGGCTGGAGCGGCAAGATCGTGGAGGACGGCACACCGGGCGAAGGCGACCTGCACCTGCAGACCGCCGGCAAGGTGCAGCTGGCCACCGTGGACCTGAGCCGCGAAGACCACGACAGCTACTACCTGGGCTACAGCAACGGTGTGCTCTGGCCGGTGTTCCACTACCGCCTGGATCTCGCCGACTTCGACGCTGGCTACATCGGCGGCTACCGGCGGGTGAACCAGATGATGGCGCACAAGCTGGCCAGCCTGCTGCGGCCCGACGACGTGATCTGGGTGCACGACTACCACCTCATCCCGCTGGCCGCCGAACTGCGCGCCATGGGCTGCCAGCAACGCATGGGCTTCTTTCTGCACATTCCCATGCCGCCACCACTGATGCTGGCCGCCGTGCCCGAACACGACTGGCTGATGCGCTCGCTGTTCGCCTACGACCTGGTGGGTCTGCAGAGTGAATCCGACGTGGCGCACTTTTCGCGATACGTGGGCACAGAGACCGGCGCGGACATCCTGGGTGAACACGAGTTCCGCGCCTTCGGCAAGACGCTGCAGGTGCAGGCCTTCCCGATCGGCATCGATGTGGACGAGTTCATCGAGCTCGGCAAGGCGCCCGACGCCCAGGAGATGTACACGCAAATGCGCAACGAGTATTCGCGCCGGCGGCTGCTGCTGGGTGTGGAACGCATGGACTATTCCAAGGGCCTGCCCCAACGGCTCAAGGCCTTTCGCCAGCTGCTGCAGGCCTACCCGGAAAACCTGGGCAGCGCCACGCTCATCCAGATCGCCGCGCCCAGCCGTGAATCGGTCGACGCCTACGCCGCCTTGCGCCAGGAGCTGGAAAGCCTGTGCGGCGCCATCAACGGCAACTTCGGTGAACTGGACTGGATGCCGGTGCGCTACATCCACCGCAACGTGGCGCGCAAGCGCCTGCCGGGCTTGTACCGCGCGGCGAGTGTGGCGCTGGTCACGCCGCTGCGCGACGGCATGAACCTGGTGGCCAAGGAATTCGTGGCCGCGCAGGACCCCACCGATCCGGGCGTGCTGGTGCTCTCGCGCTTTGCCGGTGCGGCCGAGCAAATGCATGCGGCCTTGCTGGTGAATCCATACGACACCACCCGCACCGCCGAGACGATCCAGCGCGCCTTGCAGATGCCGCTGGAAGAACGCCTGCGCCGCCACCAGGCGCTGCTGGCCGGCATTCGCGAGCAAGACGTGCACTGGTGGCGCGAAAGCTTCCTCGACGCGCTGGCCGCGATTCCCGCCCCGTAAACCCCCACCCGCTCGCGTTGGCCTGCCGGCCGGCGCGAGCTTTTCCTTTTCACGAACGGAGGACACCATGAACGACACCCTGATTGAAACCGCCGCCCGTTGGTGGGCCAGCCTGGGCGGAGCCGCCACCACGCTGCTGCGCGTGACCCTCATCATGGTGGCTGCCTGGGTGTTGATCGCGGTCCTGCAGCGCGGCATCCGCACCCTGCGCGAGCGCATCGCCAGCCGCATGGACGACCGCGAATCGACCAAGCGCGCCGAAACCCTGGGCCGCGTGTTCCGCTACCTCGCCACGGTGGTGGTCAGCCTGATCGCCGTCATGCTGGTGCTGGCCGAACTCGGCGTGTCGGTCGCCCCCATCCTGGGCGCGGCCGGTGTGGTGGGGCTGGCCGTGGGCTTTGGCGCGCAGAGTCTGGTGAAAGATTTCTTCACCGGCTTCTTCATCCTGCTGGAAAACCAGATCCGCCAGGGTGACGTGGTCAAGCTCGGTGACCACGCCGGCATGGTGGAGGTGGTCACCCTGCGCTACGTGCAGCTGCGCGATTACGACGGCAACGTGCACTACGTGCCCAACGGCCACATCAGCACCGTGATCAACATGACGCGTGGCTTCAGCAACGCGGTGATGGACATCGGCGTGGCCTACCGGGAGAACGTGGACGAGGTGATGACGGTGATGCGTCAGGTGGCGGTGGACCTGCAGAAGGACCCCGCCTTCGAGTTGAAGATTCTGGCCGAGCTGGAGATCGCCGGTGTGGAAAGCCTGGCCGATTCGGCGGTGGTCATCCGCTGCCGCTTCCGCACCTTGCCGCTGGAGCAGTGGGGCGTCAAGCGCGAATACCTGCGCCGGGTGAAGGCCGCCTTTGATGAACACGGCATCGAGATTCCCTACCCGCACATGACGGTGTACGCCGGCCAGGACCGCGAGGGCAAGGCACCCGCGTTCGCGCTGAAGCAGCTCACCGAGGCCTGAGGCCTGCGCCCGGGCGGGCGATTGCCCCACTTGGCGGCAGGGCCGGCAAGCCTGTGACACCATGCGGCGATCAGGAGCCCACCATGACCGCTCGCAACCCCCTCAACCGCCCGCTGGCCGACGGCATCCAGCGGGTGGGTTTTCGCAAGTGGTACGAGCGTGAGCTCCTGTCCAGCCACGCGCACATGGCGCTGGCGCTGATTTCGGCGGTGGCCATGATGGCCAGCTTCGAAGCCTTTCGCGGGGCCAGTGCCAGCGAGAGACTCATGAACACCGCCTTCGTGCTCGTGTGCGCGGCCATTGCGCTGTGGTCCATGCGCCGCTACCTCTACCTGCTCATGCATGCCGAAGAAATGGCCAACCAGGCCAACTGCGCGCAGTGCCAGGCCTACGGTCTGCTCAAGCTGCAGGAGGTTCAGGACCGCCGACTCTCGGCCCAGCGCCTCGTCCCGGTCTGCTGCAAGCGCTGCGGCTTTCAGTGGAACCTCGAGGACGATTGAGCCCCCACGCTCCCCCGCTGCGCGTGGTCCGCTGCCCCCCGAGGGGGCTGGCCCCGCCTTGGGGCGGCCCGGCGGCGGGTCCGCTTTGAGCCCCCACGCTCCCCCGCTGCGCGTGGTCCGCTGCCCCCCGAGGGGACTGGCCCCGCCTTGGGGCGGCCCGGCGGCGGGTCCGCTTTGAGCCCCCACGCTCCCCCGCCAGCCAGCGCCGGATAATCCACGCATGGCACACCTCCTGATCGTGGAAGACGACGAACTCCTGCGCGACGGGCTCAGTGCCCAGCTGATGCAGGGCGGTCACCGCATCACCCTGGCCGAGGATGGCCAGGTCGCGCTGGACCGGCTGGCGGCCGAGCCGTTCGACGGCGTGGTGCTCGACCTGGGCCTGCCCCGTGTGGATGGCCTGACCGTGCTGCGCACGCTGCGCGAGCGCCTGCCTGCCCTGCCCGTGCTGGTGCTCACGGCGCGCGACGGGGTGGAAGACCGCGTGGCCGGGCTCAACGCGGGCGCAGACGACTACCTCACCAAACCCTTCAGCCTGGACGAGCTGCAGGCCCGCCTGCAGGCCCTGCTGCGCCGGGCCAACCTGCCCTCGGCCAACGCCGGCGCGGGCGAAGCCGGCGACGACGGCAACCACCCCTTGCGGCTGGACGCCCAGCTGCAACGCGCATGGCTCGGCGACGAAGCGATCGACCTGACACCGCGCGAGTGGACACTGCTGGACTTGTTGGTGCGCCACAGCGGGCGCGTGGTCAGCCGCGACGATGTGCTGAGCACCTGGCAGGCCGTGCCGGGCGAAACCGGCGCGCTGGCGTCCAACGCGTTGGAGGTGTATGTGCACCGCCTGCGCCGCAAGCTCGCCGGCGCCCCGCTGAACATCCGCAACATCCGCGGTCTGGGCTACCTGCTCGAAAAGACCGCCGGGTAGAGCGCACTTGAGCAAACCCTCGCTCCTGTCGCTGCACCGCCAGTTGATGCTCTGGCTTCTGTTGCCGCAGCTGGTGCTGTGGGCAGGTGGCGGGTTGCTCACCTACCGCATTGCCCTGAGCTATGCCGAAAAAGCCATTGACCAGTCGCTCATGCAATCGGTGCGGGCGCTGGCCCGGCAAGTCAAGCCGATCGGCTCGGGCTTGTTGATCGACTTTCCGCGCGCTGCGCAAGACGTGCTGGCACAGGACCCGTCCGACCCGCTGAGCTATCTGGTCACCTCACCCCCTGGCCAGTTCCTGCTGGGCAACCCGCGCCTGCCCGCGCCACCCAACCCGCCCACCCGCTTTGGTGAACCCATGCAATACGGTGCCACGCTCGACGGACAGCCCCTGCGCATCGTGGCCATGGACGTGAGCTACGGCGAAGACAGCGCGCCGCAAACGCTGCGAGTGCAGGTGGCCAAGGGCACGGCGGCGCAGCAACAGATCGCACGCGAACTGGTGGCCGATCTGCTGGTGCCGTTGCTGGGTCTGGGTGTGCTGCTGAGCCTGCTGGTGTATGGCGGTATTCGCCGGGGCCTGGCGCCGCTCAAGCGGCTCACGGGCCAGCTGGAAAACCGCTCCGTCAACGCGCTCTCGCCCATCGGCATGACACAGGCCCCCAGCGAGGTTCACGCGCTGGTGCAGGCGGTGAACGGTTTGCTGGGTGAGGTGGAGCGCAGCGTGGTGCAGGAAAAGCGCTTCCTCAACGACGCGGCCCACCAGCTGCGCACGCCGCTGGCCGGGCTCATCAGCCAGGTGGAGCTGGCGCAACGCGAAACCCACGATCCGGTGCTCGGGGCGCGCCTGGCCAAGGTGCTCACCGGCGCGGAGCGCAGCGCCCATCTGGTGCACCAGTTGCTAACGCTCGCCCGCAACGAAACCCACGCCCGGCGCGAGCCGCTGGACCTGGCCGAACTCACGCGCGACGTGGCCCGTGAATGGACCCCGCGCGCGATGGCCGCGGGCGTTGACCTGGGCTACGAGGGCGCAGAGCACCTGCGGCTGGAAGGCGACGCGCTGCAACTGCGCGAAGCCCTGGCCAACCTCATCGACAACGCGTTGCGCTACACGCCCCGCGGCAGCAGTGTCACGCTGACGGTGGCCGCCCGGGCCACGGGCGCAGAGCTGGCGGTGGAAGACAACGGCCCCGGCCTCACCGACGAGGAGATGGCCCATGTGTTCCAACGCTTCTGGCGCGCCAGTGAGATGCCCGGGGGTTGTGGTCTGGGTCTGGCCATCGTGCGTGAAATCGCTCGACGGCACGGGGGTGAAGCCCGCGTGGAGCGGGTCAACCCCCACGGGCTGCGGGTGGTGTTGCGGCTCGGTTGACCGCGGCGCTCAGCCGAAGACCGAATCGCTCTCGGCGTGCGCGCTGCCCACAAAGACCCGCAGCACCGTGCCCTCGCCGTCCTGCTCCCAGAGGCGGCCCTGAACAGTGAACTGTCTTCCGCCGAGGCGGAACACGTCACCGGTCATGGGCTCCACACCGTGACCGCGCCAGTAGTCGGGCACGGCGAGTGAGGTGCGGCGCATCCAGGTCTGGTCTTCGGGGTTGAACACAAGGGCAATGCGAAGGGATGGCTGGCTCATGGTGGTTCCTTGAATGAGAAAGGAAACAGACGCGGGCACAGCTTAGCGCAGCGGGCGACGGGCGCCCGCCAGCACGGCCTCAGACAATCACGGCACCGGTCATCAACTGCTCGACCACCAGCGAGCGCAACTTGCCGAGGGAGGACAGCTCGGCAGGTTTGAAATGCCGGGGCTCGATGTCCAGCAGGCACAAGGTGCCCACGATCTCGCCTTCCGGCAACACCAACGGGGCACCGGCATAAAAGCGGATGTGCGGTTCGCCGAGCACCAGCGGGTTGTCCATGAAACGCACGTCCTCGAGGGCGTCGCGCACGACCATGGTCTCGGGCGCCAGAATGGCGTGACCGCAGAACGAGATGTCGCGCGAGGTCTCGCACACATCCATGCCGACGCTGGCCTTGAACCACTGGCGGTCGTTGTCGACCAGCGATATCAGCACCATGGGCACATTGAATTCGGCCGCCGCATACTCGACGATGTTGTTGTAGCGGACCTCGGGCAGCGTATCGAGCAGAAGCAGATCTCGCAACGCTGCAAGACGCGCATCTTCGTTGGCCGGAATGGGGGCGATGACCATGATGACTCTTTGACAGTGGCAGGGCGCGGCTTGCGGTCAAGCCGATATCGCACCACTGTCGCAGGTTGTGCCCCGGCTGTCTGCCGGGAAAGCTGGACTGTTCAAGCCTTCAGGCCATGCGTTGCCCGGTGGTCGGCTCGAACCAGTTCACATGCAAGGCCTGAATCTCCAGGCCGACGCGGTCGCCCGGCGCCACGCGCACCTGCGGCGCGGTGCGCACCGTCACGTCGCCGGCCTCCGTCTTGATGACCACAAAGGTGTCGGCACCGGTGGGTTCGACCACGCTGACCTCGCCGCGCCAGGGCGCGCTGTCGGTGAGCGTGATGTGTTCGGGCCGCAGGCCCATGAGGGCGGCGGTGTGGCCTTCGCCCGGGCTGGCCAGCGGCAGATCGGCCCCGGCGATGCTGAAGCCGCGCCCGGCTTGGGCCACGCTGCGCCCGGGCACCAGGTTCATGGTGGGCGAGCCGATGAAGGTGGCCACGTAGGTGTTGGCCGGGCGGTTGTAGATCTCGTCGGGCGTGCCGAGCTGCTGCAGGATGCCGTCCTTCATCACCGCGATGCGGCTGCCCAGCGTCATGGCCTCGATCTGGTCGTGCGTCACGTACACGCTGGTGATGCCGCTGGCCTGGTGCAGGCGCTTGATCTCGGCGCGCATTTCCACGCGCAGCTTGGCGTCCAGGTTGGACAGCGGCTCGTCGAACAAAAACAGCTGCGGCTGGCGCGCCAGCGCCCGGCCCATGGCCACGCGCTGGCGCTGGCCACCCGAGAGCTGGCTCGGCCGGCGGTCCAGCAGGTGTTCGATCTGCAGCATCGTGGCCACCTCGCCGATGCGCCGCTGGCGTTCGGCCTTGGGCACCTTGCGCATCTCCAGCGCAAACCCGATGTTGTCGGCCACGCTCATCGTGGGGTAGAGCGCGTAACTCTGGAACACCATGGCAATGTCGCGCTGCGCCGGGGCCACGCCCACCACGTCGCGGCCGGCGATGCGGATCGCGCCCTCGGTGGGCTCATCCAGGCCCGCGATGATGCTCAGCAAGGTGGACTTGCCGCAGCCCGAAGGCCCGACCAGGATGAGGAATTCGCCAGGGGCCACGGCGATGTCGATCTTCTTCAACACCTCCACGGCCTTGTCGCCCTTGCCGAAACACTTGCGCACGCCCTGGATGTCGAGTGCCGATGCCATGGGGGATGTCCTTAACCTTTGACGGCGCCGGCCGTGAGGCCGCGCACAAAATAACGGCCCGCGAGCACGTACACCGCCACCGTGGGCAGGGCGGCGATGAGCGCGCCGGCCATGTCCACGTTGTAGGCCTTCACGCTGCTGGTGGTGTTGGCCAGGTTGTTCAGGCCGACCGTGACGGGTTTGGAATCGGCACCGCTGAAGGCCACGCCGAAGAGGAAGTCGTTCCAGATCTGGGTGAACTGCCAGATGAGCGTGACCATGACGATCGGCGTGGACATGGGCACGATGATGCGCAGGAAGATCTGCCAGAAGCCCGCACCGTCGAGCCTGGCGGCCTGCAGCAGCTCGCCAGGCACGGCGGCGTAGTAGTTGCGGAAAAAGAGCGTGGTGCTGGGCAGGCCGGCGAGGCAGTGCACCAGGATCAGGCCACCAATGGAACTGGACAGGCCCATCCAGCCCAGCACCTGGCTCATGGGCAACAAGACCACCTGAAACGGCATGAACACGCCGAACAGCAACAGGCCAAAAAAGGTCTCGCTGCCGCGGAATTTCCACAGGCTCAGCACATAGCCATTGAGCGCGCCCCAGGTGGTGGAAATGATCACGGCGGGGATCGCCATGAACACCGAGTTCCAGAAAAAGGGCTGCAGGCCGTTGCAGTCCACCCCCGTGCAGGCGCTGGACCACGCCTGGCCCCAGGCCGAGAAGTTGAGGCTGCCCGGCAGACTGAGCAGGTTGCCGTTGCGGATCTCGTCGGCATCCTTGAACGAGGTGGCGAGCATCACATAGAGCGGCGCGAGGAAGAACGCGGCGCCGACCAGCAAGGTGGTCATGAGCAGGAAGCGCCCGGGCACGTTGCGCTTACCGGTCATGAGGCTTGCTCCGCAGTTCGCTGTAGAGATAAGGCACCACGATGGCGGCCACGGTGGCCAGCATGACGGTGGCGCTGGCCGCACCCAGGCCGATCTGGCCGCGGCTGAAGCTCATGGCGAACATGAAGGTGGCGGGCACGTCGGTGGCGTAACCCGGGCCGCCCGAGGTGAGGGCCATCACCAGGTCGAAGCTCTTGATGGCCAGGTGCGCCAGCACCATGAGCGTGGAGAAAAACACCGGGCTGAGCGCAGGCAGCACGATGCGCAGGTAGATGCGCGGCAGCGAGGCGCCGTCGATCTGCGCGGCCTTGATGATGCTGTCGTCGATGCCGCGCAGGCCCGCCAGAAACAGCGCCATGGCAAAACCGGCCGACTGCCACACACCGGCGATCACCACGCAGTAGATCGCCATGTCGGACTGCACCAGCCAGTCGAAGCTGAAGCTGGTCCAGCCCATGTCCTGCACCATCTTCTGCAGGCCCTCGCTGGGGTTGAGGATCCACTTCCACGCCGTGCCGGTGACCACAAACGACAGCGCCATCGGGTACAGGTAGACCGTGCGGATGAAGCCTTCGCCGCGCACCTTCTGGTCGAGCAGGATCGCCAGGAAAATGCCCAGCGCCATCGAAAGACCGACGTAGAGCACGCCGAAGATGGCGAGGTTCTTGAGCGCCACCCACCAGCGGTCCATCTCCCACAGCCGGCCGTACTGCGCCAGCCCCACCAACTCGTAGTTGGGCAGCATGCGCGAGGCCGTCACCGAGAGCAGGCCGTTCCAGGCCATGAAGCCGTAGATGAAAGCCAGCCCCAGCACAAAGGCCGGTGCGAGCACCAGCTTGGGCAGGACGTGGTCGAGGTTGTTCTTCATGGCGCGGCCGGCGCAAGCCCTTGCGGGCCCGCACCGGTTTCACGGACCAGGATCACTTGGCGGCGGCGGCCTGGGCAATGCGCTTCTGCGCGTCGGCCACGCTGAGCTTGTCGTCGTTCCAGAACTGGGTCACCACGTCCTGGATCGCGCCCTGCTTGGCCGGCTCCACCGCCATGCCGTGGGCAATCGACGGCACCAGTCCACCCGATTTCGCAGTGTCCACAAAGTCCTGGGCCGAGAGCTTGGCGCAATCGTCAAACTTGCTCATGTCGTGGCCCAGGCGCACCGGGATGGAACCCTTGTTCTGGTTGAACACTTCCTGAAACCCGGTGCTCAGGATGGCCGAGGCCAGATCGGCCTGCGCCTTCTGCGCGGCTTCGTCCTTCAGCTTGAACATGATGAAGGAGTCGACGTTGAAGGTGTAGGCGTTGGCTGTGCCGGGCGCGGCGGCGCACAGGAAGCCTTCACCGGGTTTCTGACCCGCGGCGGTGAACTCGCCCTTGGCCCAGTCGCCCATGAACTGGAAGCCGGCCTTGCCCTGGATCACGGTGGCGGTGGTCATGTTCCAGTCGCGCCCGGTGGAGGCGGCATCGGTGTAGCCCTTGAGCTTGCGGAAGGTCGTGAGCGCCTTCGTCATGGTGGGGCTGCTGAGCGCGGCCGGGTCGAGTTTCACGAACGCGTCGGTGTAGAACTGCGGCCCGCCCACGCCGAGCACCACCGACTCGAACACCGTGAAGTCCTGCCAGTTCTGGCCGCCATGGGCGAGCGCCACGTTGCCCGATTTCTTGATCTTGTCGGCGGCGACGAAGAACTCGTCCCAGGTCTTGGGCATCCCCTCGACACCGGCCTTCTTCAGCACCTCGGGGTTGGCCCACATCCAGTTGACGCGGTGCACGTTGACCGGCGCGGCCACGTAGCTGCCGTTGGCCTTCATCACGTCGGCCACCACCTTGGGCAGCAGCTCGTCCCATTTCTCGGCCTGGGCCACGCTGTCGATGCTGCTCAGCATGCCTTCGCTGGCCCATTCCTGGATCGCCGGGCCCTTGACCTGCGCGGCGGTGGGCGGATTGCCCGAGACGGCGCGGCTCTTGAGCACAGTCATGGCGTTTTCACCACCACCGCCGGCCACGGCGAAGTCTTTCCACAAATGGCCTTTGGCTTCCAGCATGGCCTTGAGCTCGGCGGCCGATTTGGCTTCGCCGCCCGAGGTCCAGTAGTGCAGCACTTCCACCGTCTGCTGGGGCGCAGCGGCGGGCATCGCGGCCGGCGCGGGGGTGGTGGCCATGGGCACGGACTCTTCTTTTTTGCCGCAGGCGGTGGCGAGCATGGCGGCCACCAGGGTCGCGCCGAGGGTGACGGGGAATTTCATGGGTGTCTCCGAAGGTGGGCCTGTGGCCTTGTGGATGGGCCCGACGCACGAGGGGTCGCGAACGACCGCGTCTGTCAGGGTCGTTCATTTTTCATTAATTAATGAACAGCAACATCCGGGGAAACCCCCGGCCACCCCACCGGCTGGTGACGCGGGGATTCAGCGCAAACCGGACAGCGCGCGAGCGGCGCCCAGCAGGGCCGGCGACTGGCTCGAGGTGATCACCCACACGGGAATGTCTTTCAGGTAGCCCTGAAAACGGCCCTTGGCCTCGAAGCGTTCGCGAAACGGCGAAGCATCGAACCAGCTGCCCAGGCGCGGCACGATGCCGCCACCGATGTACACCCCGCCACGCGCACCCAAGGTGAGCGCCAGGTTGCCGGCCACCGAACCCAGCATGGCGCACAGCATGTTGAGGGCTTCGAGGGCCTGCGGCTGGCGGGCTTTCAGGGCCGCGTCGGTCACGGCAGCGGCCGTGTTCAGCCCGCTCAAGGCCACGCCATCGGCCTCGCAGAGCAGCGTGAACGCATCCACCAGACCCTGGCCGCTGCACAGGCGCTCCGCCGAGGCGCGGCCATACAAGTGCGTGAGGCCGTCCATCACCAGCCGCTCCCGGGCGCTCACGGCTGGCAGCGTCACATGGCCGCCCTCGCCTTCCAGCGGCACCCAGCCCCCCGAACCATCGGGCACCAGGCCCGACACCCCCAGGCCCGTGCCCGCACCGAGCAAGCCGATGGCCTTGTCGGGATGCGCCGCGCCACCGCCCACCTGGCGCAGTTCGCTGGCGGGCAGGTCGGGCAAGGCCAGCGCCAGTGCAGTGAAGTCGTTGAGCAGGCGCAGGTGGGTCAGACCGAACTCGGCCTTCACAGCGGCCTGCGAAAAAGCCCAATCGTGGTTGGTCATGCGGATCTGGTCGCCGGTGATGGGGTTGGCGATGGCGATCGCGGCCATGGCCGGCCGACCAAGATCCAGTCCGTCGAGGTAGGCGTGCATGGCGGCAGGCAGGGTGGGGAAATCGGCCACGGGCAACACCTGCACCTCGGTCACGGGGGCGCCGTCGTGGGCCTGCCAGGCAAAGCGGGCGTTGGTGCCGCCCACATCGGCCAGCAACCGGCCGGTCTTGGAAACGTCAGGGGACATGGCGGCGGGTCTCCTTGGGTGCGCGGCACTTCGCTCGGGCAGCGCAAAGCGGCGGATGATAGCCCGGCGCCCCAGGCGCGGGCACCGGGTTCAACCCGGGCGCTGCGCGCGCGCCCAGCGCACGATGTCGGCGGCACCCATGGCGCCCGGCTGGCGAGCCACCTCGCGTCCGCCCACGAACAACGCCAGCGTGGGGATACTGCGGATCTGCAGTCGTGCGCCGAGTTGCTGCGCCTCTTCGGTGTTCACTTTGGCCAGCCGCATGTGGGGTTCAAGTTCACGGGCAGCGGCTTCGAATTGCGGCGCCATCGCGCGGCACGGCCCGCACCACGGCGCCCAGAAGTCCACCAGCACCGGCACCTGCGAGCGGGCGATGTGTTTCTCGAATGCCGCCTCGTCCAGCGCAACCGGGTGGCCGGTGAACAACGGCTGGTGGCATTTGCCGCAGTCGGGCGCCTGCGAGAGGCTGGCGCTCGGCACGCGGTTGGTGGTGTGGCAGTGGGGGCAGACGATGTGCAGGGGTTCGGTGCTCATGCCGCCCAAGTGGTGGCCGCCGCGCCGATTGCAAGCACCTCAGACCAGGTGGCTGATGAGGCTGGCCACCATGCTCAGCACGATGGTGGTGGCAAACGGCAGGTTCCAGTCGCGCCCGAAGGCCTTGAAGCGCACGTCTCCCGGCAGCCGGCCGAAGCCCAGGCGACGCAGCATCGGCGTGAACCAGCTGATGAGCAGCAGGGCCAGGAAGATGACGATCATCCAGCGGATCATGGTCAGAGCCGGTGTGTGCGGTCGCCCGCGGCAAAACCCAGAGGCACCCAGCCCTGCGCGCTGGCGGCGGGGGCCAGCGCGATCACCTTGAACAACTCACCCATCTCGTGTTCGTTGAGCAGCTTCTGCATCATCGCGTTCTGCCGAGCATCGGCGGCCTGGGCCAGCGTCAGCAGACCGGCGTTCAACAGAAAGCGGCCCTGGCTGGTGTAGCCCAGCACCGCCAGGCCGGCGTCCTGCGCGGCCAGGGCGATGCCGGTGAAGTTCACGTGCGCGGTGATGTCCTTCTGCCCCACGTCGGCCAGCGGGTTGCTGTCGCTGCGGTGCGCGCGGTGGCAGATCAGCGTGCCCATGTGGCGCTGCGGGTGGAAGTACTCGGCCTCCGGGAAACCGTAGTCGAGAAAAAACGCCGCGCCGCGTTGCAGCCGGTCGGCCAGGGTGCGCACGAAGGCCTCGGCCTGCGGGTGGATTTCGGTCAGGTAGTCGTGCTCGCCGGGCACGTCCAGCGGCGGGCGCAGTTCGGTGGGTCGGTCGGCCCAGACCAGCCGGTCTTCGTGCCACGCCACGCCGCGCTCCAACCACGCGCCGCCCACACGCGCCAGCAGCTGCACCGGCATGGCGTCCAGCACCTCGTTGCCCAGCACCACGCCCTCCATGCGCTCGGGCAAGGCATCGACCCAGTGCACCACATCGGCGTGCTCGGCCAGTGTGGCGCGCTGGCGCTCGCGCAGGCTGCCCGAGAGGTCGACGATGGTGTAGCGGCGCAGCGCCCTGCCCTGGCTGGCCAGGGCTTCGACGACCTGCAGCGCCAGTGCGCCGGTGCCGGCACCGAACTCCCAGACCTCGTCGGTGCCGGTGGCGTCCAGCGCCTGGGCCACCTGGCGCGCGAGGGTGTGGCCAAAGAGCGGGGTCAGCTCGGGCGCGGTCACGAAGTCGCTGCCACCCTGCGGTGTGTGCCCGAATTTGGCCAAGGTGTTGGCGTAGTAACCCAGGCCGGGCTCGTACAAGGCCATGGCCATGAAGCGGTCGAACGGCAACCAGCCCCCGGCTTGTGCGATGGCCCCGACCACCCGCGCAAGGAGGTCGCTCGTTAAACTCAACGGTTCTGTTGCCATGGGGGTCTGCACCCCCGGATTGTCGCCCAATGCCCTCCCCTGACTCCTCCGCCTCCGTGGCAGCGCGCACCGTGCTCGTGACCGGCGCGGGCAAACGCCTGGGCCGCGAGATCGCGCTCACGCTGGCGCGCGCCGGCTGGAACGTGGCCGTGCACCATCGCCACTCGGTGACCGATGCGCAGCAGACCGCCGTCGACTGCAACGCCCTCACCGGCCGCGCGAACAGCGCCGCCCCTTTCTTTGCGGACCTGGCTGACGAGAGCAGTGTGCGCGCGCTGTTGCCGGCCGTGGTGGCGCGCTTCGGGCAGATCGACGCGGTGGTCAACAGCGCCTCCACCTTCGAGCACGACAGCGCACAGAGCTTCGGCTTCGCGGCCATGGAAACCCACCTGCGCGCCAACACCGGCGCGGCGGTGCTGCTGGCCCAGGCCCTGCACGCGCACCTGAGCCAGCGCGACGCACGCGGCGCCGTGGTCAACCTGCTCGACCAGAAGCTCTGGAACATGAACCCCGATTTCTTCAGCTACACGCTGTCCAAGGCCGCGCTCGAAGCCGCCAACACCATGCTGGCGCTGGCCCTGGCCCCGCGCGTGCGCGTGGTGGGTGTGGCGCCCGGGCTCACGCTCACCAGCCACCTGCTGAGCGACGAGCAGTTCGCAGCACTCCACCAGCAGTCGCCGCTGGGCCGCTCGTCAACACCCGACGACGTGGCCGCCACCGTGGCCTTCGCGCTGACCAACCAGTCCATCACCGGCACCACGCTGCTGGTGGACGGCGGCCAGCACCTCATGCGCTTCGAGCGCGATTTTTCGCTCATGTGAACCGGACCGATGCCCATGACCGCCACCTACGCCGGCACCCAGATCCTCACGCTCAACGGTTTGCGCTTCAACGCCAACCTGGGCATCCTCGACCACGAAAAATCGGCGCCGCAGCCGATCCAGGTGGACGCCGAACTCAACCAGGGCACGCAGCCCCTGCTGCCGCACGACGACGACATCGGCCACGTGCTCGACTACCGCAAGGTGCGCCAGATCATCATCGACGAGTGCACGGCCGAACACGTGAACCTGCTGGAGAGCCTGATCGGCAAGCTCACGCGCCGGCTGATGCAGATGCCCGGTGTGATCGGCGTGCGCGTGAAGATCGCCAAGCTGGAAATTTTTGAAGACTGCGAAGTTGCGATCCGCATGGAAAGCGGGCAGTGGTGAGGACACCTGTCGAAAACAATTGAGTCTGTACAAAAACAATTGAGTCTGTAAAACCCGCCTAGCAAAATCAAGGGGTTACGCGAACTCTTTCTACGGTTTGTATTTTTCGCGTTCCAAGCCCGTCTGTCATCTGTCGCATGCTGTGGAGATAGCTGTGTCTGCAGACCACGAATTCAGCGCGCGAGAAGGTTCTCCACCAACGAATCTGCAGTGCCGCGACAAGCTAGGTGCTGTAGTTCAAACTCGGAAGTTGAGTGGCTGCTGCGCAGCGACTGCCGTCGTTCGATGCTGCAACGCGAATTCACGCTGATGGGCAGGAAGCGGCTGTTGGCTAGGGCGAAAAGACACCGGCCCCAATGACCGCTGCTGGAGGTGCTGCAGTTGTAGTGCCACCGCAAGCTTGCCGACGCCGATCCAACGTCCGTTTCCGAATCACCTGGACTGCCAGTAAAAAGCCACTACAGTCGGTCAGTTTTGAACGAAGTGAACGCAATGGATCGTTCACCAATCCGTGGGCGCGCACGCTCACCCTCTACATTATTTCGCGCGCAGCGCCTCCACAGGCCTCTCCGAGAAGCGCATCGAAAAATCGATGGCCGTAATGTCTTTGATCAGAGCCCCGACGGAAATTCGATCCACCCCCGTCTCGGCGCACTGGCGAATTGTGTCGAGGGAAACTCCTCCGGAGACTTCCAAGCTGCATCGTCCCGCTGCCAACGTAACAGCCTCTTTCGTTTGCTCAAGCGACATGTTGTCGAGCAAAACCATGTTTACTCCGGCGTCGATGGCCTCTTGAAGCTGCGTCAATGTCTCCACCTCAACCTGGATGAACGAAACCTTGTCGGAAAGCCTTTTGGCCGCTGCATAGGCGGCCGTCAGCCCACCGCAAGCGGCGATGTGGTTCTCTTTGATGAGGATCGCGTCATAGAGCCCCATTCTGTGGTTGGATCCACCGCCACAACGCACCGCGTACTTCTGCGCGACTCGCAGTCCGGGAATCGTCTTTCGTGTGTCGAGAACTACAGCATTGGTGCCTGAAACGGCTTCCACATACTTGGCGGTCTTCGTAGCCACCGCGCTCAGTGTTTGGAGAAAGTTGAGGCACGCCCGCTCTGCTGTCAGCAGATCGCGTGCGGGTCCGGATATTTCCACGATAGTCTGGCGAGATGTGCAGGTCTCTCCATCTTTGACGAACCATTGAGCGACCGAAGTTGGCGCCACTCGGCGAAGAATTTCATCTACCCATGGTCGGCCGCAAATGATTGCCTCTTCCCGGCAGATGATCGCGGCTGTGACCATTTGCAGTTCTGGCACGAGAGCCGCGGTCACGTCGCCAGAGCCAACGTCCTCTTGCAGGGCGCGTTCTATATCGATTTGGACTTGAGCAGAAATATCGTTGGCTGTATCTAGCAAGAGGGCCTCACTTGGTTTCAGAAATTGCGTGCTCTGCAAAAGAGAGTTTGCGGCGAACTACAACAGGTTTCCCACCCATGCGTATCTTGCTCATCCAGTGCGAAAGGGCTGAGTCCAGGTAGTCGGCATGCCCAGGAAACCATTGGCAGAGTTCGCTGCCGAACCTGCGCACGATCGCTGCATCTCCCTCCGACCAAAGCTCCTTCACTTGTAGGAGAGAACGAAGTACAGCAGCATGTTCGTTCGCATGGCATTCACGCGCTGGGTAATCGGTTTCAGCCATCCAACGGTCTTCTGTATTGAAGTGATCGAGCAAGTGCCGTTCGACCAACTCAAGGCTCGCTCCGAGTTGGTCATCAGTCGCGTTCATAAGTGCGGTCACGACCTCAACAAATTCACGATGTGAAGCGTCCATTGGGTCGTAGCCCAACAACAGAGAATCATTCCAAACCAGTGGAATTGCGGGCAAATGGGATGCGGTCTGCATGTGGCTCAGCTCAGGAGAAGGATGGCAATCACAGTAAGGAAGAGCAGAAGAAGTTTTCGAAAAAATGCTTCATTGACGCGGGTTCGCAACGCTCTTCCCATCAAGAGGCCAGCACCCATCGGAGCCAAGGCAAGAATGGAAAGTCCAATATCTCCAAGGCCGATCCGGCCAAAGTAAAGCATGGCGGCATACAGAGGGATGGCGCCGCACAAGTAAATGACACTGATGCTGCCTACGAAGGCCTCTCTGTTCAGTCGCAGAGCCATGAGGTAGGCGATCACCAAAGGCCCCGTCAGCGAGGAGATACCCCCAAGCAAACCCGACAACGCTCCGACTCCGATGCCAGCTGCGCCTTCGTGCCGCGGGTGGACTGTGAATTGCGGGCTAAAGGCCATCAACCCCACTGCGATCAGCAGGGAAACAGCAACCATGGTTTCAAGCTCCGAAGGAGACATTGCCAGTGTCAATCTCACCGCGATGATTGTGACCACAAACTGCGTTGCGATCATGCCCGCAAAGCGGTGCAAGTTGCCTCGTAGCCCAGCCCCTTCCCGCGATTGAATCAGGTTCGACAGCAAAACTGGCATCACCATCAAGCCGATTGCTTGACCAATGGGCAGCCACAGTGAGAGCAATGGAACTGTCACCAATGGTAGCCCGACGCCTAGCGCACCCTTGACAGTTCCGCCCAGTACAAACGCGCCAAAAATGAATAGCCAGGTGTAGTCGGGCACCATCAAAGACTCACTCGCAGTGCCCCGGGTGCACAGAGAGTCATTCAGACTTCAAGTTTGCCGCTTTGCCCGCCTTTGACATCAACTCGTTTTCAAGTGCAATCACTCGCCCGTACTCTGCTGGGCCAGCACCCACCGGCTCAATCACGGCGGCCTCGAAGGTCTTCACCACTTCGGGCAACTTCACCACCTCTGCTATCTCCTTGCTGATTCGATCGATGGCCGCCTGAGGCGTACCAGGTGCCGCAAGTACACCGACCACGACCGAAAAGTCGAATCCTGGGACCGTTTCCGCGATGGCCGGCACGTCCGGGGCTTGCGGTGAGCGCTTCGGCGCGTTGCTTGCCAGCAGTCGCACCTGATTGCTCTTGATGAAGCCCAGAACGGAAGGAAGTGCGGCGACGGAAAAGTCAACTTGGCCCCCAACAAGTGCGGGAGTGGATTGACCTGACCCGCGGTACGGGACATGACGCACGTCGATGTTCAATGCAGCTTTCAGCGCTTCCATCGTCAAGTGGTGAGTGCTTCCAATCCCTGATGAACCGTATGTGAGTTGATCGGGCTTGCTCTTTACGAGGCTCACAAACTCTGCAAATGTATTCACCCCCGTTCTGGGATGAGCCACGACGAACAAGGGGGAGCGAGCAATCAATGAGACGGGAAAGATGTCCTTGCCTACCTGATAAGTGGCTGATTTGTTGATCAAGGGCGTGATCGAGAGCATCGAGCCGTCTGTAACGATGAAAGCGTGACCGTCACTTGGCGTGCTTTGCAAAAGTGTCTGGTACGCGACCACCCCATTCCCGCCAGGTCGGTTATCGACCACGACCGACTGGCCCAGTCGATCACCAAGCTGCTTCGCCACAACCCGCGCGACGGAATCAGGGAGACCGCCAGGCGCATATGGCACGATGAATTTCACAGCCTTGGATGGGTAGGCTTGTTGGGCCAGCGAAGTCAGGGGCGCCAGGCAAAAGGCAAGCGCTGCAGTTGCCGCTAGGGTTCTTCGTTGCATTTGATGTCTCCTGATGTGGTTTTTGGCGTGAACCGAGCCGGATCGAAGAAAAGACCCATGACGCCGGCAATACCGTCACGAATCGGCCGCGAGCACCCGACGTGAGCGCTTCGTGTATTTTACTTAGAGGCCTAAGCTTGTGCATTCTTGCAAACCGCTGGGTCGTTGTCAACACTGAAAACCCTCTTCTCGTCGCTGGTCCGCTGGGTGCGTAGCAAGCCGATGGCCTCGTTCGCAAGAGCGCCTCGTGCGTCTAGGCCGTCGTACTAACCGCGTACGCAGCCTGCAACCCGCGCAAGCTGGGCACCACGCCGAGCAGCCTAGTTGTGTCGGTCGCGCTTAACGTGACGTGGCTGCTTGACTGCGGAATGGATGGGCAAAACGGCATCGCAACAGATGGCCACGCGCGACTTCAAGACAACCAAGGCGGTCGTCCACGACTTCTGGGAATCGCGCTCGGGCGACCCGCGGGTCAGCGGGTAGCGGCCGTGACGAACCGGATCCAGGCGGCGAAAATGAATGGACATGATCCTTACGCCCAAATGCGCGATGTGATGGCAGGCCTGCCCGTGCTGCGCGTTCACGGAAAAGTGCCATGAGCGATGCCTTAGTGCACCTCTTGCATTTTACTTAGCTACCTAAGATAATGCATCCTCGCGAGCCGGCTAACACTTGTTGGCACCGAAAGCCCTCCTTGTGTCGAGAGGGAAAACTCAAGGAATACCCATGTCATCCGATCCTGTTTCTTTAAACCTCGTGGTAGCGAGTGCTGAGCCGGCTGCTCGAGACATCCAACGCTTTGAGCTGGTTCACCCCGACGGGGAGTCTCTACCCCCCTTCACAGCTGGGTCACACATACGCATCAAGACGCCCATTGGCGTCATTCGACAATACTCCTTGAGCAACGACCCTGAAGAGCGCCACCGCTATGTCATTGCCGTCAAGCGCGAACACGATGGCAGAGGCGGCTCAAGGAGCTTGGTTGACACCGTCAAGATCGGTCACACCGTGCAGGTGGGTCTTCCCGAGAATCTTTTCGAGCTGGATCCCAAGGCGCGCAGCTTCGTGCTGATCGCCGGCGGAATTGGTATCACGCCAATGATGGCCATGTCGCGGCACCTCAGTACGCAGGGGGATCGCCCCTTCAAGTTGTACTACCTGACACGAGACCCCGCAGGAACCGCCTTCCTTGAAGAGTTGCGAGGCGCAGACTTTTCTTCCAGTGTCGTGGTGCACCACGACCTTGGAGATCCGGCCAATGCGTTCGATCTTTGGCCGGTGCTGGAGAAAGCTGGAGCAGCGACGGGCCGCCACGTTTATTTCTGCGGTCCCAAGCCACTGATGGATGCCATCAAGGACATGACGGGTCATTGGCCCAGCAGCACCGTGCACTCCGAAAGTTTTGGTGGGGACACGAAGCCCCACGCCGATGACCAGCCGTTTGAGGTGGAGCTTAAAAGCAGTGGTCAGAAATTCACAGTACCGGTAGGAAAGTCCATTCTCGACACGCTCCGCGGTGATGGGATTCACGTTCCCAGCTCGTGTGAAAGCGGTACTTGTGGCTCGTGCAAGACACGGCTTCTTCAGGGCGAAGCCGATCATCGAGATCTGGTATTGCTGGAAGAGGAGAAGTCAGATCACATCATGGTCTGCGTCTCAAGAGCCAAGTCCCCTTCCTTGTTGCTGGATCTATGAAAAACGTTCGGTCACCATCAGAATCTGCCGCGCCCATACGGCTTGGCGTTCTTGGGCTGGGCAGAGCATTCACATTGATGCTCCCGACATTCCTTGGCGATCGAAGGGTTAAGCTCGTTGCAGCGTTCGATCCAAGGCCAGGAGCGCGGACCGCGTTTGAACAAACGTTCGGCGGGATCGCGCATCTTTCGCCTGAGGCGCTGTGTGCAGACTCCAGTGTCGAATGGGTCTACATCGCTACTCCGCATCAAATGCATGCAGAGCATGTGGCGCTCGCAGCAAGGCACGGAAAATCCGCATTGGTCGAAAAGCCCATGGCGATCCACGTCGACGACTGCACCCGCATGATTGAAGCGTGTGAACAGTCAGGTGCGCAACTGATCATCGGACACAGCCACAGCTTCAATGCGCCAGTGCTTCTGGCCCGCCGACTGATCGATTCGGGCGATTTCGGCGCGGCTCGTCTTGTGCATGCGATGCAGTACACCGATTTTTTGTACCGGCCGCGGCGTCCTGAAGAACTGGACACATCGCGCGGAGGCGGGGTTGTGTTCAGCCAAGCCGCGCACCAGATTGATATTGTCCGATTGCTGGCCGGTGGACTGACCACACAGGTGAGAGCAGTGACAGGAGCGTGGGATCCTGCCAGACCGACGGAGGGTGCGTTCTCGGCACTGCTGAACTTCGCCAATGGGGCTTTCGCGAGCGTGACCTACAACGGCTACGGTTTCTACGACACGGACGCGCTCATGGATGGCATCGGCGAGATGGGTCGGCCAAAGGACCCTGCTGCTCATCACCAGACGAAGCAACGGCTCGCTAAGGTTGAGGACGAGCTGCAGGAGGCGATGTTGAAAGCGGAGCGGAACTTCGGCGGCAGTCTGTATACGGCTCCTCAGGAGGCCTCCCCCGAAGCTTGTCAGCATTTCGGCCCGGTACTCGTGAGCTGCGAAGGCGGTGACTTGCGGCTGACACCGAATGGCGTTCATGTGTTCGACAAGTCCGGCTCCCGATTCGTCAAAGCCACAGTTCCTTCGGTTCCCAGAGGTGAAGTGGTAGACGAACTGTGGAGCGTTGCGCGCGAAGGCCGCGCCCCGCTCCACAGCGGACCTTGGTCCCGGGCGACTCTGGAGGTGTGCCTCGCCATGCTCGAGTCCAGCCGTCGATCAGTGGATATCATGCCAAAGCTTCAAGTTGGCTACCTTCCACCTCCACATGCCTGATACCGAACACACACGACATCTATTGAGACACTGGCGCGAAGCAGTTCCGCAAGACCGCTTGGCACACTTGATTCGAGATGTCTCCCGTGCGCAGATGCGGGCCCTGCAACTTCGCCTGGCCGCCCACGGGGTTTCGTTTGGGCATTGGACATTTTTGCGAATTCTTTGGATACAAGACGGGTTGACGCAGCGCGAGCTGAGCGACTTGGCTGGCGTCATGGAGCCCACCACGTTTAGCGCAGTCAAGGCCATGGAGAGCATGGGCTTCATCGAGCGACGGCAGTTGGCTGGCAACAGAAAGAACATGCATGTTTTTTTGCTGCCTGCAGGACGTTCGCTTGAAAAAGCGCTGGTGCCGCTGGCCGAGGAGGTCAACGGCGTCAGCGTTCAAGGTTTATCCGACCGTTCACTTGCCATCGTGCGGAAATGCCTTCTTACAATGATCGAAAATCTGGCCGCCGATGAGGCCGCCTCCTCCGACCCGCAAGTTCCAAACGTCAAATAGCGTAGGTTTCGTACGTAGCCGGGTGGAAAATCTCTTCGACTGCCAACCGCCGCGCTGAGAGGCCTTGAGAGTGGTGGTGACGCAGGAAGGTATCAATGGTGGCTTTGTTCTTTGTCACGCCATAAGACCAGTAGTCGTTGCCCATCGTCTCGCGAGCCGCTTTCAATTGCTCTTCCACAAAAGGAAGAGTGACCTTCGTTGCAGAGGTATCCGACAAAGCCTCCAGAGCCGCAGCTTTTGCGTGCGTGAATGCTTTGTATACAGCACCCGGTAGCCACGGATGCTGTTCCGCCAATCTCTTTCTGATACCCACAACATGCATGATGGGGAAGATCCCGGTGCGGCGGAAATAATCCTTCGCCACTGAGGTTGGATCATCGAAAAGCCAACCCACGTTGGGATTGGCAAGCACCTTGGCGCTGGGAGGCCTTGGGGCCATGAATCCATCAATTTCACCAAGATCCAGAAGCTCAGAAATGGTCGCGCCTTCCCGAGCGCTTTCCAACTTCACGCCTTCTGGAAGAGACAGCGCAATTTTTTCAGGTCGGCCCGCGGTTTCAATGCCCCCTCGCACCCATATCACGTCCTCTGGAGCGACGCCGTAGTCATCCTGCAGGAGCGCTCTAGCCCACACGTTCGCACTCAACTGGTACTCAGGCAGCCCGATACGCTTACCTTTGAGGTCCTCAGGACGCTTGATTCTGTCTTTTCGCACATAAATCGATGTATGCCGAAAAGCTCTCGACAAGAACACGGGAATGGCAACGTAGGGGCAATCCCCCTTCGCGGTTTTGACGGCATAGCTCGAGAACGAAAGTTCTGAAATATCGAAATCTTGACTTCGCATGGCCCGGAAAAACATTTCTTCCGGGTTCAGATTCATGAAGACGGGGTCGACGCCGTCGATCTGAACTCGCCCATCCAGCAAAGCGCGGGTACGGTCGTAGTCGCCCATCGCGACCGAGAGTTGAAGCTTGCTCATGGTGGACTCAGGTATTGACAGAATAAGAAGGTTCGAGTTCGGGACGTTCAATGCCGTCTGCCCACACATAAGTTGCAGCGTATTCTCGCCAGTCAGTCGTCTTTGGCACCACTGCCTGGAATGAACAAACGCTGGCCGGGATAGCAGCGTCACCGGTTCCAATTGCTGGCTCACCATTTTGGAAAGCACGAACCGCATCCAGCATCTGCTTGCGAAATTCCACCACGGCGATGTCACTGGCACCCAACCGGTCGTTGGTGCGGTCGGCAATGGGCCCCATCGTCACCCACATCGCTACGTCCTGATTGGGAAAGCCTTTGATGCCGGTAAAGTTTCCGGCCTTCATGGCTTGCCGATCCTGCCAGAAGCGGTTTTCTTCGTTGCGCAAAGGCCGGTACCTGTCGTCGAGATCAACCCCCACTGTCTGACCGAGAAATTTTCGCCAGGTTTCGGTCTCAGGCGTTTGAGCAGGGTGCCCCCAGGCCAAAAAGTAGAAGGCGGTGTTGGTGTCGTCCATCGGGACGTTCACGTTCGCCACGTTGTACAAGTTGTTGGGGGGGATGAGCGCAGACGCGGGTGCAACGAAAACCGTTGAGCGCACGTAGTCGTGTGAGCTGGCATTCTGAATGGGCCTGCGGATCGCCGCATAACGGAAACCGTAGCCAGATCGCTGCACCTGCATGCGCGGCGCCTTGTCCGTCGAAGGGCGCAACCAGGCTTTGTCGGTAGCCGCAGCACCGGAGACGCGAGCGGGAACCATATCCGACGAATGCAAACTGGAGCTGTGCGCCGAGTCGATGGCTCCCTCAAGAATCTGAGCCCAGTTGCAAGGAAGGATGACCTTTGCGATTGACACCCGAGTGTCTTGCGTCGGCGCCCATGGAGGGGGTACGAACTCGGGCACGCTTTCCGCGGGGCCAAACCATGACCAAACAAACCCACCCCATTCCTTGACGGGGTATGCCTTGTGCTTCACCTTCTCCGCGAATCCGCTTGCCGCAGGCTCTGACACCATTTCGAGAACATTGCCCGCGACATCCATCTTCCAGCCGTGGTACAGACACCTAAGGCCACCTTCTTCGTTGCGGCCATAGACGAGGGAGACACGCCTGTGCGGACACTTTTCGTCGAGAACGCCCACGCTCCCATCCGTATCTCGAAACACCACCAGATCTTCGCCGTACACACGCGCTTTGACCGGTGGCCCGTCAGCCTCTGAAACTTCTTCGATCAGACACACCGGGGTCCAATGGCGCCTCATCAACTGGCCCATGGGGGCGTCGCCAACAACACGACAGAGCAGTTCGTTCTCTTCAGGAGTGATCATGTGCATGCCTCTTAAGGAATACGCGACCAGAGCCAAGTTACCCAGGATCGCATTTGATTAGTCGTCTAAGTATATTGCCGACCAACGCGTTTTGCAAGCACTTCGTGGACTTCTACCTGGATTGCATTGCTTCACAGGCGGCGTGGGTTGCGCAAAGACACGTTCACATTCTTGGTCTGTGAAAATTCATGCAGCTCCTGAAGACATTCCTCACGGCCGATGCCCGAGCTCTTGTACCCGCCGAAGGGCGCACCAGGAATATGAATGGAAGCATCATTGATCCAGATATACCCGGCCTGGATCCTCTTCGCCGCCCGGTGAGCCGTCACAAGATCCCGGGTCCAGATGGACGCGGTCAGGCCAAACTCGACACCATTGACGATCGCCATCATCTCGTCTTCGCGGCTCCACTTCATGGCGGAAAGCACGGGCCCGAAGATCTCTTCGCGCGCCACGGTGTGATGGGGCAGTACGTCGCAAAGGACGGTGGGCTCAATGAAATATCCACGCTCCAGATCGACCGGTCGCCCGCCCCCGTGCAGAACGCGCGCCCCTTCGCTGCGTCCCTTGGCAATGTAGAACAAGCTTTTCTCGTACTGCGCCTTATCGACCAGCGCGCCCATTGTTGTCTTCATGTGCGTTGCAATCCCAGGCTTGTGCCGCTTGGTGAGTTCGACCGACAGCGCCTCCAGAAATTTTTTGTAAACACTGTCATGGATGAGGAGCCTGCTCGTGGAGCCGCAGGATTGCCCACACCAGGTGAAGTTCATGCCACGCACCGCGCCGTACACAGCCTCTTCCAGGTCCGCGTCCGGATAGATCACCATGGCATTTTTGCCACCCAACTCCAAGAGGCAGTGTTTCATGGTGTCAGCAGAAGAGCGCAGGACGGCCTTCCCCGCCTGAACACTGCCAATCAGTCCAACGGCATCCACGTCAGCGTGCTGAGCGAGCGCCGCTCCCACCTCCCTTCCACCCACCACACAGTTCAACACGCCAGGGGGAAACACACCGTCCAGCAGTTCCATCAACCGCAGAGTCGAAAGCGGTGCTTGTTCGGGCGGTTTCAGCAGCACGGTATTGCCGGCTGCCAGTGGTGCTGCCATTTTCCCTGCGGCGAACATGAATGGGTGATTGAACGGAAAGATGCGAGCAACGACCCCAAGCGGCTCTCTCAATGTGTAGTTCAACGACTCATTGCCCGTGGGGATGGTCTCGCCCTTGTTTTCAAGTACCAGCCCAGCGAAGTATTCCAGCTGGGTCGCCGCAATCTCGGCGTCCATTTGCATGGCGTTCACGGGGTTTCCACAATCGGCGGCGTCCACTAGTGCAAGCTCGAGCGCATGAGATCGAATGATGTCTGCAGCTTTGCGCATCAACTTCCCACGGGTCAAAGGAGGGGTCTCTTCCCAAGCGGGAAAAGCCTTCCGTGCCGACGCAATAGCAAGCTCGACATCGCCAACTGACGCGACCGAGTAAGTACGAAGGTCCTCTTCGGTGCTGGGGTTGATGCTCGTGGCCACCGTGGAGCCACTTCCGTTCTGCCATTTCCCGTCCCAGTAATGACCGGTTTTGGTCGGCAGAGCGGCATCGACCAAACCCGTCAAGTCCTGCTTCTGCAGTTCTTGTGGGGCAAGGCGCTTCAAAGCGTCATCAAACTTGGTCATTTATTCATCTCCATGTGATCGCGTCATGCCCTGGGACATCGCGGGTGCGTACCCGGGAGCCACAATTGCCTCGACCACCACGGATGCTCCGGTCTTCAATGCCTGGATAGCCTGCGTCAAGACTTGTTCCAGTTCGCGCGCGCTCGTCACTGGACCAAACGCGGACAGCCCTTGAGCCCGCGCCATCATGGCGAGGTCGGGTGCGGGGTCGTCAATTCTTTGCCCGATCCACCGGTTCTCCACTGGCCGTTCGCGCTCTTTTGCAACCCGCTCCTGGTGAAGCTCGTCGTTGAAGAACGACCGGTTGTTTACCACCACGGCAAGCAGAGGAATTCTGGCGTGCGCTGCTGTCCAGAAAGCAGAGACGCCCATGAGGAAGTCGCCATCACCAATGATGCCTATCGGCAATCGATCGGTACCTTTTAAAGCCAGTGCACTGCCAACGATCATGCCCGGACCTGACCCAATACCACCGCCGCCGTCGTAACCCAAAAAGTCCAGAGGACTGTCAAGGTCCCACATCTCGCCCGACCAGCTGAGGGGAAGCCGGAGCAAGGAGACGCTCTCTCCTTGAGTGACACGCCTCAATATGGCAGCCACATCCTTGACCATCAAAGGGCCGTCTCCATCGGATGCAGAGGCAGCTGGCGGGTGAACACCCTCGGTCGCTGGCGCTGCGTCTTGGCCGAGCGTGGCAGCACCCTCCAACTCCTCCAGCAACAGCGGTACAACGGTGTCAGGTTCACAAGGAAAAAACACGTCTGCTGGTGGCAGAGCTTGGTGGTCCATGCTCCAACCGTTGTGAATGTGATGGTCGACAGAGATCTGTATGACTTGGCAGGCAGCATGCTCTTCGCCCCACGCCTGTTTCAAAGTACCCGCAAGATCAAGCCAATCCAGGCTCAACACAACATCGGCCGAACGGAGCACCTCTGCACTCGCAGGCGAAAGGAACATTCCAGAAGGCCCAGCGTGCAAGGGGTGCGCCGTTGGAAACGCCGCACCCAGTTTGAGATCCGTGATGACCCGAGCACCCAGTGCTTCTGCAAGCTGCACGCGCTCTTGCCATGCCCGCGTTGACCTGGAGACCCGCCCAGCCAGAATCACGACCCGCTTCGCTTCAGACAGGAGCCGAGTCGCCCGTTGAACAGATTGAGCTGTGGGTACCACGGGCGATGGAGGGGCATAGCGTGATGTTTCCGGCACGTCTGGCTTCCTGTTCAACCGCGACTCCTGCAATGCGGCGTCAAAGCAAACGTACACCGGACCACGGGGCGCCGTGTCGGCAATTTGGTATGCCCTTAACAAGGCCTCTTGTGCAGCGGGAACCGAAGCAGGTTGCGCATCCCATTTGACGAAATGTCGAACCAGAGCGCCTTGATCCGCAGCCGTGTGCAGCCAATCGATCCAAGGCCTCCTGCGCGCTGCATCCACTGGTCCAGTCGCACCCAGCACGATCACGGGCGTCCTGTCCGCCCATGCGTTGAAAATAGCCATGGAGCCGTGCATCAGGCCGACGTTGCTGTGCAAGATGGCGGCCAGTGGTTGCCCCGTCACTTTGGCATAGCCATGCGCAATGGCCACGGCGTGCTCCTCGTGCAGCACCAGAATCATCTGCGGGTCGGCGTTGCCAAGATGATTGACCAGACTGTCATGCAATCCACGAAAGCTTGCGCCCGGATTCAGCAGCACATACGGTATTCCCAAAGCGCGCACAACGTCGGCGATTGCATCGCTGCCCCAGACTACACCATTCGGTTTATGAGACACAGGTTCGTCCCTTCGCGGTCGGGAGTCGTTCACTTCAATATGTTCCTGCTTCACGTTCATTACTCCGCTTTGATGCCAGCAGTCTTGATGATCTTGGTCCAACGAACCAAGTCGTCGGCGGCACGCTGGCGCATTTGATCGGGCGTACTCGTCAACACCTCCAAGCCCTGTCCATTCAGACGTGTTACGACGTCGGGCATCGTCAGAATCTTGTGGACCGCTGCGTTGATCTGTCGAATGACCGGTGCTGGCGTGGCCGCTGGAGCACAGAGCCCTAGCCAAATCTCGCTCTCGTATCCAGGCACGCCAGACTCGTCAAGGGTTGGCACATCCGGCAGGCTGGGTTGACGCTTCTTGCTGGTCACTCCGATCGCCTTCAGCCGCCCGGATCGAATGTGAGGGATCAGTTGGTTGACGACTCCAACGGTCATCTCCAACTGACCTGCGACGACATCCGCCACTCCAGGTGCGGCACCTCGGTAAGGAATGTGCAACACCCTGGTGCCTGTCAGGGCCTTGAACATCTCGGCCGACAAATGCTGAGGGCTCCCATTTCCACTGGATGCGTAGCTCAACTGACCAGGTCGCTTCTTCAAATATGCGATGAGCTCCTGAGTGTTGTTCGCCGGGACGCTGGGGTGGACCACCAGGGCAAGCGCAGTCGTCCCCAGCAGAGAAATGGGCGCCAAGTCCTTTTGTGGATCGAATGGCATGCGATCAATCAAGGCTGGGTTCATCGAGTTGATGTTGATATTGGTCAACAACAGAGTGTGTCCGTCTGCTTCGGCACGCACCACATCGGACGCGCCAATATTCCCCGCTGCGCCTGGCTTGTTTTCAACGATCACCGGGTGAGGCCAAATCTCTTGAAGCTTTTGTGCAATGGCCCTCGCCATGACATCGTTCGTACCTCCAGGCGTGTAGGGCACGACGATGCGCACTTGCCTGGATGGAAAAGCTCCCGCCAAGACCGTTTGAGCCCGCGCGGAGATCGGGGCCAGGGCGGTGACGCCCGCAGCTTGCAGGACCGTTCGGCGACTTATCTTGTATTGAGCATCCATTTGCTTTGTCTCCTAAGTAAAAACGAAGAAGGCATGCTATCTTTGATGTTTAGATTGATCAATCTTGATTTTGAAATCAATGTTTATGCAACCGGAAAAAGACTATCTGAGCGCCGAGGAGGCGACCGAACTGCTGGGCATAAAAATGCAAACGCTATATGCGTATGTCAGCAGAGGAATGGTTCGAAGTTTTTCGGGCAAAGGCACCAGAGCCAAGCTGTACTCACGAGAAGATGTCCAGCGGATCCGCCTTCGAACGATGGCGCAAGCGGGACAAGTGGCGGTCGCTGCATCGGCAATGAATCTGGGCCCCCCCATCGTTCCGACGAGCATTACGGAGATAACGCCGCAGGGGCCCAGTTATCGTGGACAGCTCGCGACCGATCTCGCCCTGAAAGGCGCGACGTTCGAACAAGTTGCAGAGCTTCTATGGACAGGTCTTTGGCACGAGACCGATCTGCTGTGGAAGGCGTCGCCCATTACGCCGAGGGACAAAGCATTGTTGCGATCCATTCCCGCAGAGGATGCGCGCCACCAGCTGATCGAGATTCTTTCGCTGGTCGCCATGCAGCTTGCCATCGGCCGAGGTCCACTGAAAGATCGTTTGCGCTCTGGCCGTCCCCTCGATGCCGCGCGAGGAGTTGTCCACGGTCTCATTGGCTGCTTTGGGTTTTTAGGAGAAGGTGGCCGATATGAAGAGGCAAAAGGCGGACGCAGCGTCTCACACAGTCTGCTCGTGGCGATGAGCAAGCCGGTCAGCCAAGAAGATCGTCGACTGCTGGACGCAGTTCTGGTGCTACTCGCGGACCATGAGCTGTCCCCCGGAACCTTTGCGGCGCGAATTGCGGCCTCCGCCGGAACCTCTGTACACAGCTGCATAGCAGCAGCCATTGCTGCAAGCTCTGGCACGGAAATTGCGCAACGCTACGAGTGGCTGGACGAATTTCAAAAGTCTGCGAAAAGCACCCCAGCACTGATTTCCAAGGCCCGGAAAACTCTCACCTCGGGCCAACAGCTACCCGGCTTTAATCACCCGCTGTACCCAGCGGGTGATCCTAGAGCGACAGTGCTGATGGACTTGGTGAGGCAACGTTCTTCACGTCCATCGCCTGTCAAGCAGGTATTGGCTCTCGTGGACCACCTTCGCATGGAATACGGCATGCAGCCGAGACACGAACTTGCTGTCGTTCTGGCATGCAAATCTATGGGTCTTCCAGACGGCGCCCCCTCGGCACTATTCGTGCTGGCACGCACAGCTGGATGGGTGGCACATATTCTTGAGCAGCGGCTTTCAAACACGATGCTCCGTCCGAGAGCGAAATATTCGTCGAAAATTTGAATCCCACCGGGCACAAATGAACTCACCATACAGACGGTCCACTGAACTCTCTGAGAAATCCCCGCAACAGTAGTGCCTGGAAGGCAAACTCTTGCACGCAAGCCGCATGTCACTCAGGATGCGTTTCCGCGTACTTCGTGATGCCCTGCGCACCTCCCCCGGTGCGATCAGCAGAAACCGGTCCCTGTGGAGAACCCCAATCACTCGGTCGAATGTCTGGAGACGATGCTAGCGGCTACCGAAGCCGACGCCGTACTTCGCCAACTGCTCGGTGCACATCCCGGAGATCGCGCCACGTTGATCCCTTGCAGTGAAGCGGTGGCGTAGTTTGGCGGCACCATGCGAGTGCTCACGAAGTCTGTAAGCCGGCGCGCGTACTTCGGCCCGCTTTTTCGTGGTCGTAGCACTCGATCTGCATGACCCAACCCATTCCAATATGTCAGCTCAAGACTGTTGGCGGACGCTCAGGCTGGGAAGGCGAGCGACCGCATTCAGTCTCAAGCGGTCGACCGAAGTGCATGCTGGCCTCTATCGTGCTCCAGCTTATAGGCCGAGCTCAGATTGCTCGAACGCCCCGGCAGCTGGGAAACTGGCGGCATCCCCAAAACGACTTACCTGCATTGCTCCCTTGTTTGGCCTGTCGGACGACCATTTCCTTCTGACAGACTGGACAGGATGGAGCCGAATTTTTGGTGGAGGACACCGGTGACGTGGTGAAGTCTCCGCGGCCCTGTGGCTCCTCGCTATAACTCACCGCGATAACGGCCTTGCTCAGCTGCTCGCCATCGATTAGCTGGATCGGTTTGCCCACGGCGAAGTCCAAGGCTTCTTGGGTGAACCGGCCCGAGGTGACCACGAAACCGCCAGCAGCCCGTTCGGCCGTCATCACGCCGAAATGCTCTCTGACCACAGACACCCCGACCCGGTAAGTGCGCCACTGTTTGCACTGCACGATGTAGCGGGCACCGTTTCTGGTTGCATGGAGGTCGATGCCTCCATCGGCTCCACCGCCGCCGTTTTCCACTATCTGGTAGCCCATGCGACGCAAGGTCTCACCCACCAGGCGCTCAAACTGGGACCAAGACATGGCATTGAGTGAGGTCGCACCAGGCGACTTGGCAACCCTCTGCACCAGACTTGAAGCCTCGCGGCGCCCAACGATTCCCGACAGGGCTCCCAGCACGAAAACGAGCGGCACGAAATACTGTCCTACCAGCGCCAGGCCACGAAAGATTGAGCCCAACATCAAACTGGAAACTTGGCCAGGTGCCACAGTCTTGGGCATGGGCGCCGACGCAATCGAGTGCAGTACCAGATACGAGATTACGGCGCCCAACACAGAGACCCACCAAGGGATGCGAGCAAGAAGTTGAATGATTTCCTGGACAGATGTGCTCTTTCGTCTACTCACTTGGGCTCCCTCAAGATTGATTGTGGCCACTACGGCGGGGGACAAACGCTACCGGAGTGAAGTAACTAACAGAGCTGCTGATCTGGGCGCTCAGCTAGCCGCCCAGCGCCCGGGAGACCTTACAGGGAGGCGTCCTTGATCTTCTTCAGGGGGCGAACCTTCACGCGCACGGTGGCGGGTTTGGCTGCGAACTCGCGCTCAACCTTGGTGAAGGGGTCGATGCCGCGGCGCTTCTTCTTAGCGGGGATGGACTGTGCGGTGATCTTGAGCAGACCAGGCAGCGTGAACTCACCCAGGCCCTTCTTGTTCATGGAAGCCACGATCGTGGCTTCCAGCGCAGCCAGCACCGCTTTGGCGGCCTTCGGCTCGACACCGGCGACCTCTGCCAGATGAGCCTGGAGCTTGGTCTTGTTGAACGCCGTCTTGATCGGCTTCAGCGTCGCTGCGCTTGCAGCCGGCTTCTTGGCCACAGCGGACTTGGGTGCCGCGACTGTCTTTTTCGCGGCGGGTGCTGCCTTCTTCGCAGCGATGGTCTTCTTTGCAGTTGCCATAGATTTATCTACTTTCGATTGTTGAACATGCGCAAAGTGCGCCGCGCGATTGTAGAAACCATGCGCGCTCATACGAAGTTCGAGAGCTGCGGAGTGTGATCTCTGGCGATCTCTTAACTTCGCCCTGCACGACCAGCGCCCAGTTCCCAGTTCCCAGTTCCCAGGCGGAAGTTCGCACGCGAGGAAGCAGCTTCAGACTGGATGCACTCTTTCGACTAGGTGGGCCTGAGCGGCAACTTTCGTCACTGAAGCGACATCCAACTGCCAGCTCTCGCAGTCTCGAAGCGGACCGTCAGGCCGCTGCGCTTCGTGGCGGCTCCAGTTTAGTTGTCGCATCCTCAGCGCGTTCATCCGCTTCGTCGGCGAGGGGCAACATCACTGCCTGACTGCTGCCCAACGTGGTCGAACCACCTCCGGTTTGAAGGTCTTCTCCTCGCGCTGCTTCCACGTGCTGGATAGGTGGCTCCACCGGATCCCTCGCTTCCCCATCGAACGTGAGATGCGGAGGCTGCATGCACATCAACGCACGCAGTTTGATTGCTCGTCGACGCGGCGGCGAACTGGCGAGCCGTACGGCGGCCTCAACTGCCTCACCGAGGACCTTTGCGTAGACACGCATGCGTGCCTGCCTGTAGCCCTCGACACGAGAGTACGGTATGAAGGAACCATTGCTCTTGAGTGCCATATCGCTCGCAAAATCAAGCGCGACCTTCAAGAGTTCCTCCTGATTGCAGTGCGGATGGCGAAGGCTCGCTTCGACGATGTGACCCATGAGCTCCGCAAACGCCTTGAATTGAGTGGGGTGCCGCGCTTGCAGTTCGAGGAACTCGAACGCAACAGAAACTGCCGACACAAGCTCAGTGGAACTGGCAGCCAGGTAGTCCTTGAACCGCTGAATTCCCTCGGTTAGCGCGTAGCCTCCTTGCAAGCACATGAACACCAAGTCGTACGAGCCTAGTGAGACGAAGCTGCGATTCCGAAGAAACATCCGAACGACAGCGTAGGTGTATTGCTGATGCGTCAGCTTCCCTCGTTCTACGGCGTATCGGAGCACCTCCTGCGGCCACACCGACTTGAGCTTCGCCGATGCAAGGCCGAACTGGGCGAGTCGCCCGTCAACGGTGAACAGGATCGCGTTCTTCTCGGCAGTCAGTAGCAATGCAGCGAGTTCCTCGTCTTCGAGAACGTCCTGCGCTCGCTCCAGGTCTGCGGGAAGCTCTTCCGGGCCATAAGCAGGAGCCATCACACAGTGCTGTCGGACTGCGTCAACCATACTTTGAATGAATGCGGTCTGCCGCTCCCTGTCCTGGTTTGTGTACTCGACAAACCGCATCGTGCCGTTGTCATCAAACATCTGCCCGCCGGAGCGCTCGAGCTTCGCTTCTTCGAGTCGAGCTTCGAGAGCCTCGACGGCCTTCGTAGAGATGTAGACGCGAGGTAGCGCCGCCAGGGCGGCAAGGCAGGCAAGTGACGCCAGCTCGGCAACGGTCGCAGCGTCAACAACATACTCGGCGTCATGCCGTTGGAGCAGTTCGACAGCAGCCTCCCGTTGCTCCTTAGTGCCAGCACACACGAACAAGGGAGGTGCGTCAGCCGGCCACCCAGAGACCATGTCGACCACGCTTCGCCCTAGCAGCTTGCCCAGAATTCCCAGCGTGATGGGGCTGTCCGCGTAGCCTTGAAGCGCTCGCCGTGAGTGCTCGGACTGCCGCTTCAGCATGGCGTGCACGTGGCTGAAGTCGACGCCTTTGTCTGTCTTCGGGACAGGCACGGACATCACCGGCAGGTCCGAAGCAACCGGCGAGTTGACCCGTTCCTGCGCGATGCGAAGCAGCCGCCGGAAGGTACTTGTCACCCCTTCGACAACGAAGCGCTGTTCGGTTCCGAAGGGACCGGCCAGAGAGACTTGCTGGCCCACGGCCACGCCCAGTAGGCTGCGGGCTACGTCACCGGACGGAGCGACCATGCCTTCGCGGGCTGGGAGGTCCGGCAAACCCTCCGGGTCCAGCGAAAGAGTCACCGTCTCGCCAAATTCGTTCTTGAGCGTCACGGCTGCCCCAGGCTGAACTTCCGGCAGTTCCTCTTCCATGAACGGAAGCTCTTGAGGTCCGGCAACGATGGCGATGAAGTAGGCTGAGGCTGCATCTACATCGTCTAGGCTGCGACGAAACATGCCAAACAGCCGCAGCATGCCGGTCTCTTTGCGGCCGAAACGGAGTTCAAGTGACGCAACCTGCGCAAGAAGTCTTGGTGGCCCTGCCAAGTCGGCCGGAACCGACTCAAGCGCATGGTGGAATCGGGCCATCATGCGCATCTTGAGGTCGAGCGCGAGACGCAGCAGCCAGCCGCCGGCCTCCTGCGGCCGCCGCTCGCAATGCAGCTCAGCAAGGGGAACCAGAAACTCCCAGTCCGATGCCTGCTGTCCTAGGTCAATCGCGAGACTCAATGCTCGCTCGTCGCTTGTCCAGGTGACTGGAAACGACAAGACTAGTTCCTTCGCCTTGCGCAGTGCGCCCGTGCGCACATAGCAGCGAAGCAGCCGGTTGTGGAGCTCGGAGTGCTTGCCGCGTGGGGCGAGTAGCTCGTACTGACGGGCGGCAAACTCCAGCTTGTCCGTGGCAAAGAGCAGGTCCGCTAGCAACAGTCGCTCTGCCGGAGCAGTGTCCTTTGACACCAGGGTGCAGGCCTTCTCAATCGCCGCATCGGTTGCGACTTCGTCTTTACCCGCATGCAGTATCCGGGCGCCGCCAGATATGACGGCGAGGCTGTCTGAGTTCGCAACATCCGCTGCCTTGACCTCCGTCAGCGCTTGCTGCTTGCCGATGCCCGAGCGCCAAAGAGCGACCCACCGCATAGCGCGCAGCAGGTGCGGCACCTCTGCCTGCTGGTAGCCCTTTTGCGTCACCAACGCCTGCACGGCCTCGACCAGCTGAACGTCGCCCACACCAGAGGCATACTCCGCGACGAGAATCAACGCCTCTTCCTCGAGGTCGTCCAGCCACTCCCGACCAAGTTGGACCAACTCGTCTGAGCGGTCCAGTCGACGATAGGCTTCTAGTGCGACGCGTTTCAGACTAGGGGTCAGAACGCCGGCGTGTCGGGCTTCCTCGACAAGGGCCAGAGTCTCATCAGGCGCACCCAGCACAAGGTAGCTGTAGCCAAGGTGCACCATCGTGTCTTCGACTGAGCCCGGCGATTGCACCGCCCAAACGCGGTCTTTTCGCGGGGTGAGCGCCTCGACTGCCTGCCTGAGCGCGGCGATTGCTGCTTCGCCCACCAAACCATGTGCGACCTTTACGGGGTCGCAGGCAGCTGCCTCGAGTGCCAGCACCAGCGCCGTGTTCCTGACAAAGAACGCAGCGTTCGGCTTGGCCAATGCCTTGGCGCTCAGCTCGACGGCGCCAGCTAGGTCTCCTGCCTTCTTCCGCGCCCACGCAAGGAGCTGCAGCACATCGCAATCGTCGCGCATCGCGGCCGGTGCATCAGCGAGCGCCAGGGTGTGTCCCTTGACCATCCTGGCATTGGCATGGGCAATCCAGACGTGGATTGATGCGGGATACCTTGCGAGTGCCTCATCCCCTGCGGCCAGTGCCTCGTCGACCTTGTCAGTGAAGAGTAGGCCTCTGACTTTCGCCGCTGCGATTTTCTCGTCGTCGGGATACAGCTCGGAGGCGCGAAGGAAGTCAGGAGCGGCAGCAGCGCCGCTCTCTAGATGCCACGTGCAGACGCCCCGCTGCACGTACCAGCGTGCCTGCTGGTGAGCATCGAAAAGCGACATGTCGGCGCCGATACGCTGCAAGTCTTCAATGGCATCCTTGAACCTTGCGGCTCGAAGTACGTCGTTGATGGCGTCAAGTTGCGAAGTAAGGAACTTGTTGACAGAGTCGGTGCGGCCGCTGGGCAGACCCGTCAAAACTTCCAACTTGGAGTTGATGATGAGCAGGTTCGCCTCAATCCCTGCGTTCTGTTCATCCAAGCGGTGAAAGACAGCACCAGGTGCGTTTGGAGCGTAGTCGTTCTGGAGCTTCGAGCTGCCGCGAATGTGCCGGCAGAGGTCCTGCCAGAACTCAATCTTTACCGGATACTGCCCCTTAGCCACCCTGGCATCGGACAGGTCCTGCACTACCCGCAGGAGCACCGCATCACTCGCGGCAGTGGTAGCGACGATGAGGCGGACGATTGGGGTGTTCGCCTTGTCGGCTTCGGAGACCTCATGCTCTACGTGCTTGAGCTTCAGAGCACCGTCTGCGTACCTCTTGCACTGAACGCCAAGCCGGCCTTCTGGCGCATCGATGAACACATCGATGCCGCCCTGCTTCTGGCCCCGACGCCCGTTCGTCTGCGGCAATGGGTCATTGAAGACGGTCCCGTAGATTCGGGCGCACATGTCTTCGAAGGCCCCATCGTCGGTGGGTTTCGAAATCTCGAACTGCACGTTGTGCATCTTCCTCCCAACGGGTGTGAAAACGGATCCATCCAGGCCCTGTCAGCCAACGGCTAGTGGGAATCATACGTAGGCAAGTCGCCCGGACCCCTTGAGTTGTTGAAGGCTTCCACCGGGGACATTCCTCGAGTGTGTGACGGTTTGGCAGACTTGCCTGATGCGGTCTTTCGCCTGCGTCCGCTACTGGCTGAGTCATGTTTTTGGGGTGTATGTGGCGGACGGCAGCATTCGCTGCACAGTCGACCTCTGGCCATTAGACGACCGCTGCAGACTGGCTGCAGTCGTTCAATTTTCGAAGCCGGACGAACGTCAGGTCCGGAACCTGTCATTCGAGTTTTTGAATGCTTGGTAGCCTGCGGTGCTACCCAAACCGCTCGCTCGGCCAGATGCCGTCGCCAATGCATCACGGACCGGGCGCTACGCCCCCACCAATAGCGCGTCGCGCACCTGTCTAGCAGGTCATAACCTAGTTTACGATTAGTCACAATTAGAAAGCCTTTCATCTGATCCATTGGGAGAACCTGTGATCCGACTAACCGTGCCGTCCGTCAAAGGCGTCGATGCCAAGACTTTGTCGGGTTTTATTGGTCAGCTCTCTCATCCCTCTGTTGCTGTCGAAGGCACGTTAACAAAGTTCACGGTGCCCTCGCGAACTGGATGGAAGCTGAGCGTCACTGACGGCCGTGTCTTGTATGTTTTCGCGAAGGCACCGCTGGAAGGTCAGATGCCGAAGGATGGACCTGTTCTCCTGGGCGATATCGCTGATGGCGCGGTCGAGGTTGATCTGAGCAAATGCAAGTGGCTCGCCCACCCGGGACTCGGTACTGGCCCTACGGCCGAGCAGGCTAGGGAAAGTTGGTTCGCTGCGTTCAACTTTATTGGCGAGGACCAGCTGCGCGAAGGACAAGTCGGCTTGCGCCGCCCTCAGCTGGGAGCTCTCCACGCAATTCACGCCCATTGGTCTACCAAGTGCGACGTTGCGACCGTCGTTATGCCAACCGGAACGGGAAAAACCGAGACGATGCTGGCCGCAATGATCTCGGGCATGTGCACGCGGGTCATGGTGATCGTGCCCACGGATGCGCTGAGGACTCAGATCGCGTTGAAGTTTTTCTCGCTGGGTATTCTGAAAGACCCCCGCTCGGTGCTGCTCACAGCGAGCGTGCTGAGGCCAGTTGTCGGCACGCTTGAGAAGCGACCCACAGCCGTTGAGGAGGTGGATGAACTGTTCAGGCGGTGCAACGTCATCGTGACAACTAGCGCACTTGCGGGGAAGTGCAGCCACGAGGTGCAAGTCAGGATGGCCGAACTCTGCACGCACCTCTTCATCGACGAGGCCCATCACGCTGCGGCGCCGACCTGGCACGCGTTCAAGTCTGTTTTCAAGGCCCAAATGCGGCATGTCTTGCAGTTCACCGCCACACCTTTCCGGGAAGATGGAGTGCCCCTGGACGGCGAGATCGTTTACGTCTATCCCATGAGGCAGGCGCAGCGCGAGGGCTATTTCCGGCCCATCAGATTCAGCTCGGTGTATTCCTTCAACGACGCCAGAGCCGATCGCGACATCGCCGCCAAAGTCATAGAAGAGCTCAACGCCGATGCCACCGGTCTGCACGTTGCCATGGCGCGCGTATCCACGCAGATCCGGGCTGCACAGGTGCTCGCAATCTACCAGGCACTCGGCCAGTTCAATCCAGTGATGCTTCACAGCGGCATGAAGAAGGCCGACGCCCAGGCGGCACGCAGTCAGCTCGACCAGCGCCAGTCGCGCATCGTCGTCTGCGTGGACATGCTTGGCGAAGGCTTTGACATGCCGGAGTTGAAGATTGCGGCTTTCCACGACCTACGCAAGAGTCTGGCGGTAACGCTGCAACTTGCCGGCCGCTTTACCCGCTCAAGGGACGACTTGGGCGATCCAGTGTTCATTGCCAATGTCGCAGATGTCAACCTGCGCGAAGAACTTCGGACCCTCTACACCCAGGATCCCGACTGGAACCTCCTGCTCCCCAACCTCAGCGAAAGCGCAATCGGGCAGGAACTGGAAGCGCAGCGCTTCATGAGCGGGTTCGCCAATCAACTGGACGAGATCCCGGTAAACGAAATCAGACCAGCCGCCAGCATGGTGGTCTACCGGACGCACTGTGCCCAATGGAACCCTGCCGAGTACAGCAAGGCGTTTCCCGGTCTGGCCGAAGGGGAAGAAATCTACCCCGTTCTCAACGAGAGGGAAGGCACGCTCATCATCATCGCGGCCAAACGGCAAGGCGTCGCCTGGACTGCCGTACCCGCAGTCGAAGGATTGGTCTGGGAACTTTGCATCGCCGTCTGGGACAAGGACCAGTCGCTGCTGTTCATACATGGATCCACAAACACGGGCCACTATGCACCGTTTGCGCGTGCCTTGTGCGGGGCCGACGTCGAGCTGATCCAATCGCCCGCCGTCTTCAGGGCGTTGGCGGGCATCAATAGATTGATGCTGATGAACGTGGGCCTCGACGAGCAGTTCGGTCGCCAGGTTCGGTACACAGGGCGCATGGGGCCTGACGTCGGTGCACGCTTGACCGATGCGACCCTGGGAACGACCACGAAGGCCGTTCTCGCCGGATTCGGCTTCGAGAATGGCGGTCCTGCCTCGATTGGCGCGGGAAAGAAGGGGCGGATCTGGGCAACCTTGCGGCTCAAGGTGAACGAGTTTGCCACATGGTGCAAGCACGTCGGTGCCAAGCTCATCGATGAGAGCATTGATCCCGAGGAGATCCTAAGGGGCACGTTGATACCGCGACTGGTGGATGCGCGGCCCGCTACGATCCCAGTCGGTGTAGATTGGCCCGTAGAACTACTCGACCTAGTGGAATCGGCGACCAAGATTTCCTTCGTCCCCACGGCCCAGGAGCATCTGACCAACGTAAGCATCGAGGTTCGCGACTTCAGCTCGAGCGGCCCGATCGTCCTGCGCATATTCAGTGAGTCCAGGGAGGTTCAGGTCCGGCTCAACTTTATCGCCCGTGGCAACGCTCCGGATTTTGAGTTCGTCTATGAAGGTCCCGCCACCGCAACGATTCATCGCGGTGACGACCACGACCTCTGCGTGTACCTTACCGACCATCCGCCGACGATATGGTTCGCCGATGGATCAAAGCTGGAGGGCAACACACACGTCGAGCTGCGCACTGCGGCGCAGCTGTACTCGAGAGACCGTCTGGAGGTGCTCGACTGGACAGGTATCGATATCACCAAGGAGTCGCAGAGAGAGGAGCGCCGGACGGACTCTGTCCAGTACCGAACGATCCAACACATCAAGGCGGAGAACAGGCACGAAATCGTGTTCGATGACGACGGCGCGGGCGAAGCCGCGGACATCGTGTGCATCAGTCTGGACAGCGAGACGCAACCCCGGATCATCACTGTAGACCTGTACCACTGCAAGTACTCAGGCGGTGCAACGCCCGGGGCGCGCATTGACGACATGTACGTTGTCTGCGGGCAAGCTCAGCGCAGCGTCATGTGGCTTCACAACAAGGAGCGTCGCACGGACCTTTTTGCACATCTTCTCAAGCGAGACGCGGCCCGTGTGGAGGGCGGCCGGCCAACACGCTTTGAGGTTGGTTCCAAAGACCGCTTGGCCCAGATCCGTGATCTCAGCCGCATCTGTGCTGTCACGTTAAAGGTTTACATCGTCCAACCAGGCCTCTCCAAGACAGGAGCGGCTGATCATCAACTCGCCCTGCTTGGCGTGACAGACCGTTTCCTGTCGGAAACCTACCAGACCCCTCTCAAGGTGTACTGCGGATAGACCGGCCGCGTCCACTGCCCCGCAAGGTCGCGGGCAAGTTGGACCGTCTGCAATCTATCTGAGACTGTGAGTTCGAAGGTGGCGCAATGCGTCTGGAGATGAACGATGGACACACCGTGTTCACTGATCTTCGGGTCAAGTTAAAGGACGTGAAGCTTGTTGTGAATAAACTCAGCGAGAAGGTTCTCAGACCGTAAGGCTTGAGCGGTTTCAGTTCTTCAGCGCCTGCTGCTTGTACGATTTCACAATGACTTCCTCGATCTTCGTCAGTTCTACGTTTGTGGACCTTGAGCAGCACCGGAAGCTCGTGTGCAATGCGATCACGAAGCTGGAGGTGAACTCCAAGGCAATGGAGTTCTTTGGCGCCCTGCCCAACACGCCCAAGGAAGAGTGCTTGCGAATCGTACGTGCCTCAGACGTGTTTGTCGGAATCATCGGGATGCGATACGGCTACACCGATCCCGCCACAGGCAAGTCGATGACACAGCTCGAATACGAGGAGGCGCAGACGGTCCGCCTGCCCACCTTAATGTATCTAATCGACGAAGAGAGCCACCCTGTACTCCCGAAGCACGTCGAAATGGGTGCCGGCGCTGAGAAGCTCATCGCGTTCAAGGCCACACTCAAGAACGCGCACGTCGTGAACACGTTCTCGTCGCCGGATGATCTGGTTGCGAAGGTCACGCAGGAAGTCGTTCGCTTGCTCGGAGCAATGGCAACGAAGCCGCTAGCTCAAGTGCTGCCTCAACTAGCAGCAAACGCGACCAGGGTGCACCACCTCACCCAACCGAGGTTCGAGTTCTTAAAAGGCAAGGTGATTGGTGTGTACAAGCAGCATGTCCCTGACGCGGTGCTGCGCGAAGCACTTGGCTTCGTCCTGGCCGGTGACAACATGGCGGCGACGTTCGTGCTGACACGTGGAACACCAATGGGCATGGATGAGGCTGTCGACGGGCTCATGGCCATCGAGAAGATCTTCACCGAACTATTCAAGAAGGACCCTTCGAATTAGCAGATCATGTTCAACGTCTTACTCGATACCTGTGTCTGGCTCGATCTTGCCCAGGACAAGAAGCTCACACCACTAGTGCTCGTGTTGGAGAACATGGTCCGCAAGAACATGCTGCGGCTTGTCGTCCCTCAGCTCGTGCTTGATGAGTTCAAGCGGAACAGAGCCAGAGTTGCACAGGCCGCCTCGCGGAGCCTCAAGGGGCACTTCCAACAGGTCCGAGAAGCGCTAGCGCGGCTTCCCAGTGACGGCCGGACCAAGAAGGCCCTTCTCAAGCGTCTCGACGATGCGAACCACAAGGCCCCCATATTCGGCGGTCAGGTAGAAGGCCTACTAGAGAGGATCGAGAAGCTTCTGAGCGGCGCTCAGCATCTGCAACCCTCGGACGCTGCCATGCTCCGAGCGGCAGACCGAGCACTGCACCGAAAGGCGCCCTGTCATCACGAGAACAAGAACAGCATGGCCGACGCGATCCTGTTCGAGATGTACGCGGACCTCGCGCGGTCGGCGCCAGCCGGGGAGCGACTAGCTTTCGTGACTCACAACAAGAATGACTTCGGAGCGCAAAACGCACGGCTTCCGCATCCCGACATCGCCTCGGCGTTTAGCCGGGTGAAGTCCTTGTACTTCATCAACCTTGCGGAAGTGCTTCGTCGAATTGATCCGTCCATGCTGAGTGAACTCGTGTGGGAGCAGTCATGGGAAATGGAACCTCGCGGACTGCACGAGCTGCTTAAGGCTGAGGACCTTCTGTTCCATCAGGTTTGGTACAACCGGCACTGGAATCTGCGCTGGGAAATCGAGCACGGCAAGGTCAAGGTCGTCGATCGCCCGACATGGGAGAGGCGCGGTGGGAACAATCAGCGGTACATCATTGACACGGTGCTCGCCGGCGCGATCAAATCCGCGCAGAAGATCGAACGAGAGTACGGCAAGGAGAACCTCGGCCCCTGGGATGACTTTGAGTGGGGCATGATCAACGGGAAGCTATCCGCCATCCGCTGGATGCTCGGCGATGAGTGGGACATGCTGGATACCTAGGAAAACTCATGCTCAGTTCGATCGTGAGGAACTACATGATCGCGGGCATCCAGGTCCGGGTGGCTTTTTGCGCTCAGATCTGTCCAAGCAAGAATCCCCCACGATCTTTGAGCACTTCACATTCCGTAGCTGTCACCAGTTTTCCAAGAACCCCCACGATGCTTACCAGGTTAGCCTGGCAAGCATCGAACGCCTATGCCTTGGCGTGAAAGGTGGATCATTAGAAAGAAGATACGACAGAACCTGCGCAGCGTCGCGACGACCCCAGGTGCAACAGACCACCATGGGCGCGATGTGCGCAAGTGAATAACTCAGTACTGCGTAACCAACACCCGCGCAAATGCCATTCGCAGACGCTGACATAAACCACGCTGCGGATTGATAGCCAAATGCGATTGCGCACACGCTCAGACCAATGCCGATCACCAAGCCACATCCCGCGGCGAACTTGTTGATTGGCGCGGGTGAGAGACTCTCCCGGGCGACGCGACATCCTGTTGAGTGGGTCAGGCGCCAGACGTCACGTCTCGTCAATGCACCGGCGCGCACAAAGCGATGCAAGTGGGCAACTGTCGCGGGGTCCAAAAAGTACCCGAACTGAATACGGGTGATCAGATCAGACAGTCGTCGCAAATCTTCCCTGCTGTCGAGCGCCAACGATGAACGCCTTTGCCTGCGGAAACGCCAAACATAAAGCGGGCTGCACATCACGTGCCACCATTCAAATTGAGTTCTGAGGATTCGATCGCGCTCGGCATCCAGCTCCCGTTGTTGCATTTTGAGAATCGCCTGGACCACACCAGCCGGGTCCTCTGAGTCTGACGCCCTCGCTTGCAACGAATGCAAGTCCACCAAGATAGCCGCGAGCTTTGCGGCATCTGATGGGCTGGACTCTGGGGAACTCTTCAAGCGGCCATCTCAGCGATAAGCTGATCCAACGAGGGCGGCTTGACCCGCCGACCACGCTGCGTCGCATCCTTTAGCACTTGGAGCACGAGCCGCCCTCGTACCTCATCTGAGGGAGTGAATTGGTGCTTTTTTACCAAGTCGTCAACGATAACCACCGCAGCACCGAGTAGAGAAGCGTCATCCAGACCGAGCGACACCACGCTGCGTTTCCCGTTGATCACATAGTCGACGTCAACCCCCACTGAAGCGACAGCTGCCAAGAAGCCCAGCGTCGGCAAGTGCGAGCCTTGCTCGTATCGGCTGGGCGTCATCCGGTTTGTTCCGGCGACCACCCCAAGCTGCTCTTGATTGAGGCCAAGCCTTTCGCGCTCGGATCTGAGTCGAGAACCTACGCCATTCAGTTTCATAAAAAAATTCTTGAACAATTCACAACATAGTGAAAGAATGGTCGAATTATGTCGCATCAATGCACTGCCCTCAACAACCTTCAAGAGGTAAGGCAGCGATTTCTGGACGACGGCATCAGCGTGGCAGGATGGGCCCGAGACCGAGGTTTCTCCCTCCCGCTGGTGTACTCAGTCTTGAGTGGGCGCAACCGCGCAAGCAGAGGCGAGAGCTTCCTCATCAGCGTGGCGCTTGGCTTACGCCCTCCACCAAAGCACATCAACTTTTTTCAACCCGTTGCGAAAAGCGGCTCTACGACTGACGCAGTGCACGCTGTCGAGGAGGGAAGCACGGCGTAGAAAGCAAAACGCCGATCCAAAGACCGGCGCTGCCGAGAGGCCGGGAGGCTTCTCTTAGGTTGGCGAACCCTGAGCGAAGTATCCACCCATTTTTCTCGTGGCGTCAAGTGCCAACCAGGTGCTGGCGTGAGCCTGCGCCAAATCGAGGATGAGACATGGAGAAACGCTCAATGACAAAGGAGCCGCGGGAGGCTCGCCGCCAGCGCAAGCGCGTTGAAGAAGGTCGAGGCACCGGGCACCGCGACAAGTACCAATCGTTTATCCAGGTCGAACGAGCGGGGTTTCAATCACGCGGTCGTTCACACATGATCTATGACGAGCAAGTCGACCGGCACCACCACTTGCTTAGCGACCTTGAACTTCTGATATTCATCTGGGCCTGGTCATCTGATCCGCTCGACATACGCGAGCAGTTTCCACTTCAACTCTTTGAATTTGACCCAGAGTTCGCGCCACTTCAGGTGTCGAGACCCAGAGGGTCACTTGCGACTGCTGCGAAGCTTGGAATCAAGCATCCTGGAATCTCAAAACATGTACCTCGGATCATGACCACCGACTTAGTGGTCACGTTTCAAGGAGGCACGAAGCTCGCCATCCACGCAAAGTACCAAAGTGATCTGGAGACGGCCACCATGCGTCAGCGCGATCTGAGAAAGATCGAGCAGAGATATTGGCGAGATCGAAACGTGCGTTTCATGGTGATGACCGAACAGCCGTTCACTTGGCTTCTAGCTGATCAGTTGATGTGGGCGATCGACGGAATGAAGTGGGCGAAAGATTTGGTTTGTCTTGCGAACCTGCTTGCCTGCCTGGACAAAACATCACCTTTCGATACTTTGGAAGACCGCCTCTACATCTGCAGTGAAGTGGTTGGGCTCAAATACCACGACGCCGTGCTCGCATTCAAGTACGCCGTCTTGACCAGGCGGTGGCTCATCAAGCATCTCCAACAGGATCTTGACCTTTCTTGCGCTTGGGTCGGCCAACGAGCCCATGGTCGCTCACCGGTCACCGCGACCTCTTTCAGGAGGCCTGGGAAATGATCGAGCCGAATCTACTTCTTTTGGTTCCACCCGGGATCCAGAATTTCAAACCGGGGGTACACAGGGTTGTTACCAGCGCCCCGAGGGAGAAGCAAGTAGCTCTATTCTGGATGGGGGCTGCCCTCACCGATGGACCACTCAAGCCCGGCGCACATTGCAAGAAGCCTCGAGTTTTTTTGTTGGCGAAGTTGCAAGGGTACATCGACGACCGTCTCATCCAAGCGCTACCGGAAGTCACGATAGACGCCGCACCGAACCGCTACCGCATCGAAGCGGCGAAGAGCACTCGATTTGAACGCAACAGGCAGATCCTCTCGCCACTTGTGACTCCGGACATGCTGTTCTCAATGATCCACCATGGTCAATGGCGTCTACGCATTACTGAGGCTGCTGAAAAACACAAGGTCAATGCAATTACTGTTCAGCGGCTTCTCATCCGGTACTTTGTATTGGGTATGAACCTAGATTGGGCATGTGAAGATCGTCTTTGGGTGAAGGGAACTCAGCGCAACGTCACGACCAAGCTAGGAAGACCATCGAACAGATTCAAAAGCGGGCACAGGACGTCTGCTGAGGGCCGAAATGTCACAAAAGACGACCAACGCATCATCGAGGTTTTCTACGACAGCTTGGAAGACCAAGCCATGTCGGCAGCTGAAATGTATCGACGTTTTGAAGAGGACTTTAGTCCAAGAAAAGCTGTCACCTCGCAAGATGGAAACCTTGAGCTCATTTCAGATACATCGCAGGCTTTCCTCTCCGATAGGCAGTTTCGCTACTGGCTTTCGAAGATCAAGGGAGACCTGATACTTCTTCAGAACGAGGCCGATGAGCGCAGGATAAACCTCTCGCATCGTCCCGCCATTGGTAGTGCCAGGGATCGGGTTCCCTACCCTGGTCACACATACATCATCGATGCAACAGTCGGCGACGTATATCTGGTGAGCGCCTTTGATCGGCGCCGCATCATCGGTCGCCCCGTCATTTACCTGGTGGTAGATGCATTTTCGTCACTGATCGTCTCCGTACACGTGGCGCTTGATGGACCCAATTTTGCTCAAGCCCGGATTGCCATGTGTCGCGCAATCTCGGACAAAAGTCTATGGCTCGCATGGCTGGGGCTCAGCAAGCTGGGCCATCTGTTGCCTCAAGGCTGCGTTCCGACGTTTTGGCTGGCCGATCGGGGTGAACTTCACAGTCAAGCCAGTCGCACGCTTCAGACGGAGTTGCGTACCAATTTGAGCATTGCAGCAGCGTACCGCGCAGACTGGAAGTCCTTGGTGGAGAGACTCTTCGGCATTCTCAACACCATGATGATTCACTGGATGCCAGGCGCAGTTGTTCAACGATACCGGGAGAGAGGTTCGCCAGACAACCGATTGGACGCGGTACTCACGCTACAAGAGTTCACAAGGATGCTGGTGAGGAAGGTAGCCATTCTGAATCTCACACGAGACATGAGTATGCACATGAGTGCAGCACTTCTTTCGGCCGATGTGAGGCCCAATCCCCTGGGCTTCTTCACTCATGGGATTCGGTACAAGCATGGAAGCGCCGTTTTTCTTGATCATCAGTCCTCAATGCGAAAGACGCTCGCCACAAGTGATGCGACTATCGGCCGCCATGTAGTGATGATGGGAAAAGCCCAGTACGCAGCATCCTGGATGCTCGACCATCCAGTTGTTCAAGTAGCGGGGTTTGAGGGAAATAGCCCTGTCAAGTGCATCGTGTCGCCTGATGATCCACTCTCTGCGTGGTGCATGCTCCCCAATGAGCAAACGATGCGCGAGGTCCGGCTTCAGCGAGGACTTCAGAGAGCCAGTCACTTCTGTGCCGAGGACATCCAGGAAATGGACGCGCTTCGCACATTTCTCGGGCAGGACCTCAAAGACGACACAACGGCGGAACGGCTGACGATTGAGCGGGAGAATCGTTTGGAAGTCGAAAACGCCAAGCTCCAGGCGCAGGCAGCAATTCGCGGAGCACCCGTTAGCAAGAACTCAAGGATCAAAGGTGTTCGGTCAAATCGTCAGAAGGAGATTGATGGGACTGAACCTCTGGACACCCAGGAACAAACTGCAACTGCAACTGCAACCGCAACTGCATCTCTGCCCGGAGCACCTAGAAGCCCAAAGAATTTTTCCCCTTCGCAGGAAGACCTGAACGAGCGGTCTTCTGGGAAGCAGGACCAGGACTACTTTGAGCGCCTGTCCGCGCAGTTGAGTTCGTGGGAGCATTCATGAAAACCAAGGCTGTTTACTCAACGGTGGAGTTGCCGGATTTCTACCTTGGGAATCCGTTGATCGAAGCGTTGCCCTCGATTCGTTCGCGAAGTGAACTGGATGCTCTGCTCCTGAGCCGACCGTCAGTCGACGTTTCAGCGGTCAGAAAATTGCCAGCGCACATCCGCCTTCATGCCATGGCGGACCTCGAGACGTTGTTTGTTCCGCGACCGGAGTTGGCAACGATCGAATCCGAGATCGCATTGCTGATGCGTTCAGGCTACCTTCGACGCAACCCCATGCATTCCTCGACGATGAGGGACCTCTACTCAGTTCGAGAAAGAATGAGGCTGCAGGGCGGTCTCTTTTCCCCGCTGCCGCCTTGCCTTATGGTGACGGCGCTCAGTGGAAGCGGAAAGACGCGCAGCATTCGATCAATACTCTCACTCACGCCCCAAGTCATCCATCACAGGAACTATGCGGGAAAGCGGCTACCACGGACACAGATCACATGGCTTTCTCTGGACGCACCGATCAATGGTTCACCAAGGGGCCTCCTGCTTCGAGCTTTCGCAGCCGTCGACCGCGCCCTCGGCACTTCAGGTGCGATGAGCTATGTAAGTCAGTACGGCCGCTGTAAGACGTCTGTTGACCAGAAAATTGAAGAATTCGCACAGATCGCCTCGACTTTCAACATTGGACTTCTGCACATCGACGACCTCCAGCGTTTGACAGATGGAGTGCGCAAACAGGGCATCTTGGTGATCAACATGCTCATCCAGCTGGCCAATGTGGTCAAGGTGCCCTTGGTGTTCAGCGGCACGCACCAGATGGTTCGCGCCCTCGCCGGGTCGCTGGAGGCAGCCAGACGCTGCTCTTCAGGTGGCATTGAGGATCTGCCCTTGCCCGCGAACAGCAACGATCCCCACTTCCAGTTGCTGGTCAAGGCCTTGTCCGCCTACCAGTACGTAGATACGCCTGTCGATTTTGATGAGAACTGGCGCAAGAAGCTCTTCGATCTCACCTTGGGAATCCCTGCGATCCTGATTTCAGTAGTGACACAGGCGCAGAAGATCGCATTGCGGGAGGGGGCTACGTCCATCGACATTTCCCATCTGGACCGAGCGTTCGATAAGAACTGCGCACTTCTCAAGCCAGCCCTACATGCGCTTCGTGGTCGCGACCCCAACCGGTTTGAGTGCTATGAGGACTTGCTTCCGGCGAAAACGCAGCTGGAGCTTGAAGATGCGCGTCTTTTCAAGTCGAGGCGCGCGGCCACGGTATCCGTCTGATGACTATTCAGAATGACCAATTGGAGGAGGCCAGGCAGACCCTGTGCAGGCACTTTCCGGATCCGGTCCCCGGAGAAACCATTTTCAGTGTGTGCGCGCGCTTCCATCGGCTTAGTGCAATGAAGAGAGCCACCCTCACCGGCATCTTGCTACTGGACTCTGCTCGCGCGGCAAGCAAGAGGTGTGTTCCTGCTGGGTTGGGCACCCTCACAAAGGCACTTCCAGATATTTTCCCTTCGGTTTCAGGGACACTCCAGGAATACACCCATGGTTCGTTGTATCTCCGCTTCATGACGCGGGATCAACAAGCGCGATGCACCGCTGCATGCCTGTTCCCAGCTCATCGACGCGAACGACTCCCGTTCGATTGGGCCAGTGCAAGATTTGAGGCACAGCATCCACTGCGTTTTTGCACTACTTGCTCAACGATGGATAAGCAGCATCATGGATTCGCGTTCTGGCATCTTGAGCATCAACTCCCAGGCGTGCTTGTCTGCGCCGCACATGCACAACCGCTTCAGACGAATGAACCGCAAGTTTCTCGTAATGCATGGTTGCTCCCCGGAGGTTTAAGAACCACGGCATCCATGCCGATCAGTTCCACTCAACTTGCGCATCTCATGTGCCTCGCCGACACTGTTCAAAGGCTTTGTGGGCCATCGCGCGCGAACCTTGTCGCCCTGAGAAGTTGTTTGTGCCTGCAGTTGGAGCAGGCAGGTGTTGTGCGCGCGTGTCGCGCACTGAATGAAGAGAAGTTACGGCGATGGCTCTCCACTCACATCAGCAGTTTTGGAGGTTCCATCCTCGAGCAGTTTGATGCGTGGGCGTGGGCTGATGCCGTAGCGGGCGTTCTAGGGAAGCGTCTCGCACACCATCCCCTTCGCTGGGCTTTGCTCATAGCCTGCCTTCGCCTGGAGGGCGCATCGCCGGAGCCGCCTTTTCTGGCGTTGGATGAGGCCTGCCAAAGGTCACTGCCAGGCATTCGAGAGCCAGAGCACCCCACTTCGCCGCAGATGGCCTTGGATGCAGTGGCATGTGGCGCTGCGATCCGAGATATCTCTGCGCGGATGGAAGTCTCCCGTGCGGTGGTGCAGCGTTGGCTTAGCGACCCTGCAGTAAACGAAGCATGGCATCTGGCACGCCGCCGCAATCTGCGTGGAAAGCACGAAGCATCGATCATTGCGGTGTTGTCCAACGGAGCCTCCACGCGCCAGGCATTGAAGACTCGCTCAAGTGCAGCGTACCAGTGGTTTCAAAGGAACGAGCCCGCATTTCTGGATGGAGTGCTACCCCCATCGCTATCGCATCAACAGATTCCTCTTTGGTCGTGAGCAGTGGATATGTCACGTGATCCAAGATGACCAATTGAGAATCGGCACATAAGTCAGCAGCTTCCTTTCTGGAGAAACCATGCTTCCAAATGTGGTCATACTTGAACCGGAACCGGAAGAGACTCTTCACAGCGTGTTGATTACGGGTTGGCGCCTGTCCGCATATCAAAGCTTCCCCCAGTTTACAAAATCGATCTTCAAGCACGTCTCAGACGGCCGCGGTTGGTCATGGGACTACAGACGTATTTGTCCCTACTTTGATCCGTGCCGCGCAACAGGTTGGGCATTGCTGCATAAAACGCTATTGCTTCCATACCTGGTTCCTTTTATGCCTCCAGAAATTGCTCGTTCAGCTCCGAGGCGAGTAGACGGGGATAGACGCATTATTGGAGGCGACACTGACCTGTACTGGAGGCACTACCTCGCTAGTCCACTCAAATACTGCCCACGTTGCGTGCAGCTGCAGATGTCACGCTTTCACAGATCGATGTGGCTTCGTCCACATCAGCTTGATCGTGTCGATGTTTGCTGGCGTCACAGTATCAAACTCGTCAGCGTGAGGCCCCACCCCAGCAAGCCATTGTTTCCAAATGAGTGTGAAGACCAAGCCATTACTTACAGCCATGACAGATCGGCGATCTGGCTTGCACGTCAGTCGAATGAGCTTCTGACTGGCAACCACCCGCCGAGCGATCCCAAGGTTCGTCAACATATTTACCAAGAGCGCGCTGCGCGGATTGGCTATGGTCGCGGAACGAGGATCGACTTCCGACTCATCGCCGCCCATCTGCTTCAAACATTTGGGTCGAGCTTCTTTAAGCGAATGATGGGCAACTGTGAGGTGAGGCACATCGCGAACTACATGAGATTGGCCATTCTTGGCGACGACCCCAGCATCCGCCCCATCAATCAACTTCTATGCATACAAGTTTTGTTCGGTGAGCAGCGTCATTTCTTTGAACGAGTGAGGGCCGAAAGCACTACAACGTCTTGCCGCACATCGGATTTTGATAGGCGGAATGAAGCTGCCCAGTCAGCGGTTCATCGGAACATCTTCCTTGAGCAACTGAAGTCGAGTGGCCAAGAAGTGATGACGCATCTTTCCAAGCAATTCCCTCTTTCGCATCAGTGGATAGTTCACCATGCATTGGCATGGTCTCGCAGAAAAATTGCAGAGCAGATACAAGGCCCTGATCGAGCTCGCTTCTTGCGTCACCGGGCAGCAGATCTACTGGCAAAAGCGAAACGCGAGCGAGAAGAGCACCGTCGCAGTATGTCCCCAGCCAAAGGATCCCCATTCGGGTCAATGGACTTAGCTGAGTCCTTACAAAAGAGTGCAACTGTCGACATGGACTTTCTTGAAGTAGCGGCTCAACTGAACACATTCTCGAATAAATGTTTGCAGTCGTCAGAGCATGAACTCTAGTGAATGCCCGATGTTCCTCCTGCTCTTTCAGGCTGGACGGGTCCCGAATATCTTGATCGTTAAAAGGGAAACACATGACGACACCTGCAGAACGTACCCGTGCTTTGCGCCTGGCCGGTGAACTGCTGCGGGACTTTGAACGACGTGAAGACGTACCTGCCGATCTCCATGTTCGGTTGAGGGGCGTCCTGCGCCACTATCCCGAGGAGTGGCAGTTGCGAATGATGGTCGAGGACTGGCAACGCCTCGGAGAGTCGGCCTTCGGACTTGCGCCGGAGCCGGGACGACCCGACCCACTACTGACAACGAACTTTCGCAAATACTGAGCTGACCGGCCGTCTACAGGCCGTACAAATCTGAAGTTCAGTCAGAAGCTCCACTGGGCCCGTTGCAGCCGGTCAACCCGCAAGTATCCAAGACTGGCGTGCAGCGTGAGCCACCGGTGGCGCCCGAGAGCTGCGCTCACGTTGGCTGGCACGAAGCCGTCATCGGCTTACCCAGTAGCACGGCGGAATCAATGACAGGTATGGAGAGTGCGGCAGGCATACAGCGTGGTCGGTCGCCGGTTCAACAACTCAGTGCCCTTCTGCTGTCGCCAAGTCAACAATGCGCGCGTAAGGCACGCCCTGCTCCATTGCGATGCGCGGTGTCAGCCCGTGAAGTGCTTCATGCGGAGTTTCCAGAAACGACAACATTCTCCAACCATCCGTAGTGCCCAAAGCATTTGAGATTGCATGGATCGCTGGAAGCGCAAACGGCTCAAACTGCCATTTCGGGACCTTGAAGCCGCGACTCAAATGCCTCACCCCAATGTACCGGCCGCTCTTGATACTAGAGATCACCCGGAGGCGGGATGTTCCGCTCAGTTCAGCAGCTTCATTGGTCGTGACCATGTCGGTGGCACTGATGCGTTGTTGCCTGTAGACGGCACCACGGCGCAACAACTCCGTGGTTTGTGCCTCACTGCCGTAAGGGTCCGACGTAGGTGAGTGACGTAAATCTGCTTTCATGTGGCCCTCCCATGAGGAGTGAAATGTGAAACTCTCAACGTGGCCAGGTCACACCATCCGGTCTTTGTTCCTGATGGTTCCCAGTTTGTTCCACTAACAGCACAGCAATCTGGCGCCCCGTCCGTTTGCATTTGCTCTGGTACCTATGGGGAGGCTGCTCCACCAAGGACTCTCAAGGATCGTCCAGAGAGCATAGATATGCCAAAGGCTAGCGAAACGATGAACGCCCTGTGGTGCTGGTTGTGGCCCATTCAATCAGCCTTGGCAGCCAAGAGGGCAAGTGCCTCACGCTTGCCCAGAGACAGCCGGCGAAGGATCTCCAGCACTCGACTCGCGCGAGGCGCAGCGCCACCTGATTCCCACTTCCAGATGGACAGGGCAGACACCTCCAGCAGCTTCCCCATCTGTTCTTGCGTAAAGCCCAGCTTTGCTCGCTGTGTCTTCAGGCGATCCGCGGTGAATACGACTTTGCGCCCGGGCTTGGCTTTGACATTACCGTCCGCGCTGAGTGAGCTGACTTTGGAGCTCAGCTTCGCTGAGGCGTTTGAATTGAGAAGCCTTCCAAGCTTATTGACCTGGGATTGCATGGCCTTGGACTGCTTCTTCAAGACAGCAAGCTCGGACCTGTAGCTTTGGGAGCTTTTTCGCAAGGCTGCGATTTCGTCGCGCAGTTCTTTGCGGGCAATACGCGCGATTTCTTTCTTCAGGGATTCAGCAAACGTCATCATTCACCCATGGTGTGGCATCAACCGCTCCCCTTGCTCGCGATCTGCAGGCTGACATCTTCGGCCATACGCTGCAGAGAGTGGTCTTCTTGACCACTCTTCGGATATTACTTGAGCAAGACATGGTGCAGGGTTCTGAACAGTGGGCCGCTTCGGGTCGAATGGCACATGGCGGATCTCAACGCCGAGCCAGAGGTGGCTACTCATGGGCAACTGAACTTTGGCTGCTCCGTTCCCTGCTCCATGTCAAAACGGCGCTGGCGAAACGAACACTTCAACAGGCCCTGGACCCTGGTAGACCACCTCGCCAGTGTCAGTTGCGTATTTCGGGCTTCCTGGACACCAAGTTCGACACCGTTAACATAGAGTTCGGCACCGCAGTCAACGAACTTCACCGGCCACCCTGTCGAGAACTCCACGAGGCACACCGATTGCTTGAAGAGACTGGCGATACGTTTGCGGCCGGAGATACCATCTTGATGGGTAGTTGACCCCCAGTTCCAAGGCTAGACTTCGGGAATCGGCCACGAGCAGCCGTTGGGCAATTTCCGAAGCGGACCTCCAACGTTGGCGATGAGTGGAAAAAGGCAATGACGCGAAGCCCGCTTGTGGGTGTCCGATTGCTCAACTGGTTAGAGCGAATGCGCATGGGTGGCCCGCAATGGACCCCAGTTGTACAAAGCCCACGAAATGAGCGCGTTGAGAGATCCAAAGGCGGCGTACTCCACCGCAAGCCGGGTGTTTGCCGCTGTAGCCGGGCTCAGTAGAAGGTGAACCATTAAGCCACCAGAGAGACCGACCAGTATTACTACCGGCACCTGATGCCATTTGCCTACGCGAAAGCGGACGAAGAACGGGTGCAGCAGTGAGAGAAGGATAAGCGTAGTAACAACCGTTATGGGGAAGCTTGCAACTGCGACGAACAAGAAAACAAGCGAGTACGTGAGTGCTGCGACAACATGCGCCACCGCCGGCGCCACCAAAGACAGCAGCAGGAGTCTTAACCAGGTGCTCATGAAAGCGCTCTAACGTTTGACATGAGAGACGGCGGCCAGCTTACCGGACGACCCTATTGATGGTGGGCACTGCGTTCCACTCGAACTACCATGGGTGCATGTGCATCTGAGCATTGTCACCATCGGAATCGATCTCGCCAAGAAGGTGTTCGCCGTTCATGGCGTGGGCGCCACAGGCAAAACCGTGCTGGTGGGCCCAGCGCACTACGCGCCAGGCTGCATCCCTCACCGCCTTTCGGGCAAGCGTCGCAAGAACGATTGGGCTGACGCTGCGGCGAAGGTACCCGTCCCAACATGCGCTTCGCGCAGCAGAAGAGCGTCGAGCAGCAGGGCCGGTTGCTCGGTAAGCGGTCTGCTATCCCATCTTGATGGGTAGCTGTTGCCCTGCTCCAAGGCTAGACTGCCGGAATCGGCCATCTGCAGACGTTCAGTACCGGCAGCATTCGGGCACTTCATCGACCTGCACCACGCGGCGCCGATCAAGCACGTGCGCGCAACTCCCTCACGCCGCGGCCCAGCTTGCGTCGCAACAAGGCGCGAAGGGTCACACCGTCGGAGTAGCCGATCTGTGCGGCGATTTGGTCGACGCTCTCGCTGCCGGTTCGCAGCAGATGCACCGCACGCTCGACGCGCAGATCCTGGAAGTACGAGAGGGGTGTCTTGCCCAACACGCTTTGCACGCGCCGCGCCAAGGTGCGTTCACTGGCGCCCGCTGCGATGGCCGCATCGGCGAGAGAGAACCCGTGCGCGAGTTGCTGCCTGGCCCAGCCCTCAAAGCGCTCGACCACCGGGTCGGCATGGGCTAGGTGATCGGGGATCACGAACTCAGCTTGCGAGCCGCGGGACTCTACCAGCAGGTATCGCGCCGCCAGAGCCGCCAGCGCCGGGCTACGGCTGCGCACGACGCTCAATGCCAGGTCGAGATGGGCCAAGGCGGCGCCGGCCGTGGTGAAGCCGGCCGAATTCACAAGCATGCGGGACTCGTCGAGCGCCACTTGCGGATAGCGCTGCCGAAACATTGGCGCCAGCCACCACGAAGTTGTGGCGCGCTGGCCATCTAGCAGCGCGCTCTCCGCCAGCAAGAAGGTGCCGGTGCAGGCGGCGCCAGTGGCCGCGCCGGCGCTTGACCATTGCTGCAACGCGACGATCGCATCGGCCACGTCCGCATGCGCGAGACGCGCGGCGAGCGCGTCTGGCATCTTGGCGCCGAGCGCGGGCACCAGAACAACGTCAGGGTTTTGCACGCGGTGCACTGGCACGACCGGTACCGCCAGACCGTGCGCGGTGCGCACGCGACGCCGAACGCCGACCACCGTGACGTCGATGGGCGGCGGCGCCTGTGCGAGCGAGCCCGCCAGTTCATTGGCCGTGCTCAGTGTGTCCATGAGTGCAGCAAACCCCAGGTCGAACACGCCATCAAGAACAAGAAGATGTAGATTCATGGCAAAAATGATATCAATGTTGGCATTCCTGCCACTCGCGGAAATTGCCGTCGTACCAGAGACTTCGGACTCGCCAACACTGTCAACCGTTCAACCAGAGGATCACCACATGACCAAGTTCGCCCTGTTCGTCCGCCTCGAAGCCAAGCCTGGCCAGGAAGCCGCCGTTGCCGATTTTCTGGGAAGCGCGTTGCCGCTCGCCAACGCCGAATCGGGCACCACCGCCTGGTTCGCATTGAAGTTCGGCCCATCGACGTTCGGCGTCTTTGACGCTTTTGCGGACGAGGCCGGCCGCGAGGCTCACCTGCACGGCCCGATCGCCGCCGCGTTGATGGCGAACGCAGCCGCCTTGCTCAGTACACCGCCAAACATCGAGAAGATCGATCTGCTGGCGGCGAAATTGCCTGGCTGACGAGCTGACCGCGGCGGCGAAGGTGAAGCTCCGTATGGCTTGAGTGACAGGGATGAAGAGGTCCTGTCCTCGTGGGCCGCTCCTTCAAAGCGATCCCCATTGAACCGCGCTTGCCGGCGGTGGCCGCGACGAAGTAGTCCCAGCCACAAACCGCCTCTGGAAGCGGGCGGCTAGCCCGCACGGTCTCAACCCGCGCGCTGCGCCTCTATCGCCCTGACCACCGTCTACCGGTGTGTGCCCTCCACGGGGCGGCCGGCGTACCGATCCGACCGCTTCGTGACGCCGGATTCAGGGCCGTGGATGTCGGTTCAGGGCCCGTGGCGGCCCTCCAGTTCCGTTCTCCTCACTGCCGATAGAAGAGGAGCATGTAGGCGATGAATGGAGGACCTTGAAGAAACGTCCGCTTCTGGCCGATTGCCGAAGTCTAGCTGTCCTACCACCCGCCCGGCCAACCAACATGACAAATGGAAGCCGCCGAATCGATACCTTGCTGTAGCGAATTGCGCGTGTCCACGAGAGACGATCCGGGTGTCCAGGTCCTACCGTTCCCGCTGTCCACGAGAAACCGAACTGAGTGTCCAGCAGCGACCGAAATACGCATTTGTCACCCAACTCGTCCCGAGCAACCTGACGTGCATGGAGCACGGTATCTACGTTTGAATTCAGACCTCCGCGGCGACTGCTGCGAAGAGGTAGGTCGGAGTGGGATGCTCACCTTGCTCCCAGTTCATACGCTGAAAATGCTCAATACGCTGGACAGCGTATCGATGTATCGGTTGCGTGGGCCTCAGTTTTCCCCTCTGTATGGCTCGCCTGTTCGCGGACACCTTGCGGTAATCCCAAGCCAGTTTCCAGTGTGTGCTCTGGACGTGAAGCCAGCAGATCTGGGCCGAGTTGCACAAGCCGGCCATGCGTTACTTCGGGGCTGAGCGCTCCATTTGTTTAAAGGGGTCGCAAACAATCGGCATGTAGATTCATCTACACACTCAACCATCGATGAGCAGTAGAGTGGACGCTCGTAAGTCGTTGATTTGTCTGGAGGCAAAATACAGACTCAATTGTTGACGACAACACCCATGAACACCGAACACGAAAACCACAAACTTGAAAAGCGCCTGTGCCGCGAGGTCGGCCGTGCGATCGTGGACTTCAACATGATCGAGGAAGGCGACCGCGTGATGGTCTGCCTGTCGGGTGGCAAGGACAGCTACGCCATGCTCGACATCCTGCAAAAGCTGCAGGCGCGCGCGCCGATCAGCTTCGAGATGATCGTGGTCAACCTCGACCAGAAGCAGCCGGGGTTTCCGGCCGACATCCTGCCGGCCTACCTCACGAAACTGGGCGTGAAGTTCCACATCGAGAACCAGGACACCTACTCCATCGTCAAGCGCGTGATCCCCGAAGGCAAGACCATGTGCAGCCTGTGTTCGCGCCTGCGCCGCGGCATTCTGTACCGCGTGGCCAGCGAGCTGGGCGCGACCAAGATCGCCCTGGGCCACCACCGCGACGACATCCTGCAGACGTTGCTGCTCAACATGTTCTTCGGCGCCAAGCTCAAGGGCATGCCGCCCAAGCTGGTGAGCGACGACGGGCAGCATGTGGTGATCCGCCCCATGGCCTATGTGGCCGAGAAGGACCTCACCCGCTGGGCCGAGGTGCGTGAATTTCCCATCATCCCGTGCACGCTGTGCGGCAGCCAGGAAAACCTGCAGCGCAAGCAGGTGGGCCTGATGCTCAAGGACTGGGAGAAACGTTTTCCAGGCCGGGTGGAGAACATGTTCTCGGCCCTGCAGAACATCGTGCCCAGCCACTTGATGGACCGCTCGCTGTTCCCGTTCCAGACCATCCGCGCCACCGGCGAGGCGAGCGAGGACGGCGACAAGGCCTTTGACGACGAGCCGCTGCCCACCGTGGCGCCAGCCCTCTTGTCCGAAGAACCGGTCGATGCGGGGAACGCAAACACCGCGCGAGCGGTCATACCGATTTCGACCGTGCACCACTGAAGGCTCCGGTCCTGGCGCGCTCTGATCTCCCTGGAGGCTTCATGACAAACCCGACTCCCCTTCGCCCTTGGGCCAGCCTGTTCAGGATGGCGGTTGCTGCGGGCGCGTTGTTCGCACTCAGCGGCTGCGCCAGCGTGTTCCTGGTCGACAACCAGGTGCAGAGCTACGCGCGCTGGGCCGATCGGCCCACGCCAACCGGTGCAGCCCCCACCATTCCGCAGGCACCCCAGGTCTTCGGCTTCGATCGCTTGCCGTCGCAGCAAGACAGCCGCTCGGGCGCTGGCCAGGACGAACTGGAGAGGTTGGCCGCCATCGCGCTGGCCAAGGTGGGCTGGACACCTGCCGCCGCGGGCGTGACCGCGCCATGGACCGTGGAGGTCAGCGGCGGCACGCTGCGCCTGCCGCGCGCCCCATGGGAAAGCCCGTACGACGGTTACTGGGGGGGAGGATTCGGCCCGGGCTTCGGCTTTCCAGGGCGCGACTACATCGTGACCGGCACCGGCCAGATCATCTACGCCCCGCTCTTCCTGCGCATGGAAACGCCGTACTACAAACGCGAGGTGTCGGTGGTGATCCGGCACGCCGCCAGCGGGCGGGTGGTTTACGAAACCCGTGCGGCGCACGATGGCCGCTGGAACAGTTCCAACGCGCTGTGGAGCGCCATGCTGGACGCCGCCTTGAGCAATTTCCCGACGCCGCCCGCGGGCCTGCGGCAGGTCAACATCGAAGTGCCACGCTGACCAGAAACCGACCTTTCACGCGGCGCGTTCCAGCAGCTCGCGGATGGCCTCGCCCAGCGCGTCCATGCTGTCCTGCTTGCCCATCACCTCGCTCACACCGGCCGCGGCCGCGTCGTTGAGCAACTGGTCGTTCACGTGGCCGGAGATGATGGCGATCTTCAATCGGGGACGCAGGCGGCGGATCTCGATCGCGGTCTCCACGCCCGAGAGGCCGGGCATGTTGTGGTCGCTCACCACCAGGTCAATCGGCACCTCGGGGTGGGCGCGCATCCAGTCGAGCGCGGCCTCGCCGGACTCGAAGGTCGTGGCCTCGTGGCCTTGCTTGCGCAGCAGGCGCCCGACCAGAAACACCAGGGCTTCGTAGTCGTCGATATAGACCACGTGCTTGCCGGCCAGGGCTGGCGCGGCCGTCGCTGTTGCGGTCGGTGGCTCGACGGCGGATGCATCGTCAGAGGAACCCTCCGCCGCCAGCGGCAGGTAGACATCAAAACGTGTGCCTTCGCCGGGTCGGGAAAACAGGTCGATGGCGCCGCGGTGCGCCTTGACGATGCCGTGCACCACCGCCAATCCCAGACCGGTGCCCGTGCCAGGTGCCTTGGTGGTGAAAAAGGGCTCGAAGACGCGCCGCTGCGTCTCGGTGTCCATGCCCGGGCCGTTGTCGGCCACGCTCAGGCAGGCGTACGCGCCGCTGGCCAGACCACCCAACTGCAGGGCCTGCGAGGCGTCCAGGCGCACCTCGCGCAGCGCCACCGTGATGTCGCCCGAGCCGCCCTCCATCGACTGCCATGCATTGGTGCAGAGGTTCATCAGCACCTGCTGCATCTGGGTGGCATCGGCCAGCACCTGCAGGCCCGTTGAGGGCAGGCGTGTGACCAGCTTGAGGCCGGCGGGCAACAACGAACGCATGAGGCCCAGGGCTTCTTCCACCAGAGGCTTGAGCGGCTGGCGCTGCATCGCCTGCGTCTGGCGGCGGCTGAAGGTCAGGATCTGCTGCACCAGCTGGCGCGCGCGGATCGCCGCGCGGTTGATCTCCGCCAGGCTCTCCTGCGCCGGGTGGTGCTCGCCCACGTCCTCGCGTGCGAGCACCAGGTTGCCCAGGATGGCCGCAAGCAGGTTGTTGAAATCGTGCGCCACCCCACCGGCCAGCGTGCCAATGGCTTCCATCTTCTGCGATTCACGCAACTGAACTTCGAGTGCGTGCTGCTGCGCCTCGGCTTCCTTGAGCTCGGTGATGTCGGTGTGCGTGCCCACCATGCGCAGGGGTTGGCCGTTCTCGTCGCGCGCGATCACCACACCGCGCGACAGCACCCACTTCCAGCGTCCGTCCTTGCACCGGACACGGTGCTCGTTGCGGTAGACCGGCACACGCCCGTCAAAGTGGGCCTGGCGATCCAGTTGCATCTGCGGCACATCGTCGGGGTGGGTGCGATCATCGAGTTCGGCCGAGAGATTGTCGATATCGTCGTCGGCATAGCCAAACATGGCCTTGATGCTGGTGGAGAAAAACTCCTCACCGGTGCGGATGTTCCAGTCCCACACACCGTCACCGGCGCTCTCCAGCGCCAGTTTCCAGAGCGTTTCGCTGGCGTGCAGCGCGGCCTCGGCGTCCTTGCGGTCGGTGATGTCGAACAGCACGCCCACGCGCAGGAAACCGTTCTCGTCGGAAGACACCGCGCAGGAGCGGTTGCAAACCCACTTGACGCGCCCGTCGGGCAACACCACGCGAAACTCGGTGTCGAGATTCAACGCGCCCGCCAGAATCGCCTCGCGGCCTCGCTCCAGAACGTCCCGATCTTCGGGGTGGAAGTACCGCGTCAGCAGCGACGGGTCGCGCATCAGGGTCTCGGCGTCAAAGCCATAGAGCTCCCGGATGCCGGCGCTCAGAAAACGGTACTCACGGGCACCGTTGTTTCGCACGTACACCGAGAACACCGCGCCCGGCATCTGCTCCGTGATCAGCCGCAGTTGCTCTTCGCTGTCCCGCAGCGCCTTCTGGTTGCGCACGCGCTCGGTGATGTCTTCCACCGTACCCTCGTAGTAAAGCAAGTCGCCCTCGGCGTTGCGCACACCGTGCGCGTTCTCGCTGATCCAGACCTTCTCGCGTGTGTGGTGGCGGTGGATCTCCGAGACGAAGCCGCGCACGAAACCGTCGCGCTCCAGTTGCCGCTGGAACTCGGTGCGGCGCGCCGGGTCGACATACCACTCCAGCGCGATGTCCTTGACCGCGGCCAGCATCTCGGTTTCCGACGTGTAGCCGTTGAGTTCCACCAGCGCCCGGTTGGCGCGCAACATCTGACCGTCGGGCGAGCTGCGGTAAGCCCCGATGGGAAGGAAGTTGAACAGCGAGGAGAAGTCTCCGTCGGACGGAGAACGCGGCGGCGTCATGGTCTGGATTGTGTCGCAATCCCCGGTTTTTCCGGCGTTTCGCACCGTGTCTGCGGGCGTGCCGGTACAGTGGCTGCTTTCCGTCAGGCTCCAAGGATCTGCTTTGCAACTCACCCGCATCCTCGCCATTCGCCATGGCGAAACCGCCTGGAACCGCGACACCCGCATCCAGGGCCACACCGACATCGAGCTCAACGACCACGGTCGCTGGCAGGCGGCCCAGTTGGCCGACGCACTGCGCGACGAACCCATCGCAGCGGTTTATGCCAGCGATCTGCTGCGGGCCCACGAGACCGCCCAGGCCGTGGCCCGCACCCGGGGCCAGGCCGTCACCAGCCACCTGGGCCTGCGCGAACGCTGCTTCGGCCGTTTTGAAGGCCACACCTGGACCGAGCTGGAGCAGCGCTTTCCCGACGAGTCGATGGCCTGGCGCAAACGGGTGCCCGACTTCGCACCGCCCGGGGGTGAATCCCTGCTGCAACTGGAAGCACGCGTGGTGCCCACTGTGGAAGAACTCGCTGCACGCCACCCGGGCGAACAGATCCTGATCGTGGCGCACGGCGGTGTGCTCGACATCCTCTACCGCGCGGCCGCGCACCTGGGCCTGCAGGCGCCGCGCAGCTGGGAGCTGACCAACACCGCCATCAACCGGCTTCTGTGGTCGCCCGAAGGCCTCAGCCTGGTGGGCTGGGCCGACACCAGCCACCTGCAAAACCGCTCAAGCCCGGTTCTGGACGAACGCCATGCATGACACGGCAACCACGGCGCGTTGGCAACGGGCGCAAGCCTGCATCGGCCATGGCGTGGACACCATCGACACCCCCTCGCTGGTGATCGACCTCGACGCCATGGAGCGCAACCTCGCGCGCATGGCCGCCTTTGCCAGCGAACACGGCGTTCGCCTGCGCCCGCACGCCAAGATGCACAAGAGCGCCGAGCTCGCGCGGTTGCAGATGAACCACGGCGCTATGGGCGTGTGTGTGCAGAAGACCGACGAGGCGCTGGCATTGGCGCATGCCGGCGTGCACGACATCTACATCAGCAACGAGGTGATCGCGCCAGCCAAGCTGCTGCGCCTGGCGCAAGCCGTGCGCGACCTGCCGACGAAATTTTCCATCGCGGTTGACAGCACGCTGGGTGTGACACGGCTCGCCCAGGCCTTGCACGCGGCGGGTGTGGACGCACCCGCTCGCCTGGATGTGCTGGTGGAAATCGACGTGGGGCAAGGGCGCTGCGGGGTGGCGCCGGGCGCCCCGGCGGTGGCTTTGGTGCAGGCCATCGCTGCCCACCCGGTGCTGCGCTTTGCCGGCCTGCAGGCCTACCACGGTGGCGCGCAACACCGCCGCACGGCCGCCGAGCGTGCCGAAGCCATGGCGGCTGCCACCCGCGCGGTACAGACCACCTGCGAGGCCTTGCAAGCCGAGGGTTTCCAGGTGCCCTTGGTCACCGGCGCGGGCACCGGCACCTTCTCACTGGAAGCCAACAGCGGTGTGTGGGGCGAGTTGCAGGCCGGCTCCTATCTGTTCATGGACGCCGACTACGCCAGCAACGAAGCCACGCCGCTGGCGCCGGTGTTTGAACACGCGCTGTTCGTGAAAAGCCAGGTGATGAGCCGCAACGCCGCGCATGCGGTGTGCGACGCGGGTCACAAGAGCCACGCCATCGACAGCGGCATGCCCAGCGTGTGGTTTCCCTCCGGCTTGAACTACGCCAGCGGTGGCGACGAACACGGCGTGCTGCGCGCCAACGCCGGGCAACCGCTGCCCGGGCTGGGCGAGGTGGTCTGGCTGGTGCCGGGTCATTGCGACCCCACCGTCAACCTGCACGACTTCATGGTCGGCGTGCGCGGCGGCCTGGCGGCGGGGGTGGTGGAGCGCGTGATCCGCGTGGACGCGCGCGCTTGCCTGGGCTGAAACGGCACTGACCCGGCGGGGTCAGAGCACCTGACTCAAGACTCGACCGTTGCCTTGGCGTAGTGGCCGATCAGGGCCAGCAACTCGTCTTCGGCGTAAGGCTTGCCCAGGTAGTGGTCCACGCCCAGTTCGCGCGCGTGTTCGCGGTGTTTCTCCGCGATGCGCGAGGTGATCATGATCACCGGCAGATCGGACAGGCGCGCGTCGCTGCGGATGTTGCGCACGAGGTCGAAGCCGTCCATGCGCGGCATCTCGATGTCGGACAACACCACCGTGGGCCGCTCGGCCTGCAGCTTCTCCAGCGCCTGCAGGCCATCGGCCGCCAGCGTGACCCGGTAGCCTTCGCGTTGCAGCAGGCGCTGCGTCACACGGCGCACGGTGATGGAGTCGTCGACCACCAGCACCAGCGGCACGGCGTTCGCGGCGAGGTCCATCGGCAGCGGCGCGTCGGTGGGCATGTCCTGCGCCAGCTTCTGCTGCGAGGCCACCCAGGCGCGCACCTGCTCGCCGTACACCGCCGCCAGTGCCACCGGGTTGTAGATCAGCGCCACAGCACCCGAGGCCAGCACCGACATGCCCGCCAGACCCGGCAAGCGCGAGAGCTGCGTACCGAGGTTCTTCACCACCACTTCCTGGTTGCCCAGCACTTCGTCCACGTGCATGGCCACCCGTTGCGCGGCGCTTCGGAAGATGATGACCGGCAAGGTGCGGCCTTTGGATTCGAGCGATTGCACAGACGACTGCAGCAATGCGCCGGTCCAGAAGAACGGCACGGCTTCGCCCGCCACCGTGAGCGAACCGCTGGCATAGGCCTTGGCCAGCTCATCGGCGCTGACGCGGCGCACCAGTTCCACCAGGTTGGACGGCACGCCCAGGGTCAGGGACCCGGCGCGCAGCATCACCACCTGCGTCACGGCCGTGGTCAGCGGCAACACCAGTTTGAAGTTGGTGCCCTGCCCGGCCTGCGTCGCGGTCTCGATGCGGCCACCGAGGGCCACCACGTCGTTGCGAACCACATCCATGCCGATGCCCCGGCCTGCCAGCTCGGACACTTCACGCGCCGTGCTGATGCCGGGTTCAAACACCAGCTGTGCGGCTTCGGCGTCGCTGAGGTTCGCATCGGGTGTGATCAATCCCTGGGCCGTGGCCTTTTCGCGCAGGCGGGGCAAGTCCAGCCCGCTGCCATCGTCAGCGAACACCACCGACACGTCGTTGAGTTCCTGCGCCAGCGTGATCTCGATCTGGCCTTCTGCGGGCTTGCCGGCGCTCAGGCGGTTCTCGGGCGATTCGATGCCGTGCACCACGCTGTTGCGCAACAGATGTTCAAACGCCGCCGTCATCCGGTCCAGCACACCGCGGTCCATCTCGATGTTGCCGCCGGTGATGTCCAGTCGCACCTGTTTGCCGGTTTCCTTGGACGCCTGGCGCACCACGCGGTACAGGCGCTCGGAGATGCCTTCAAATTCCACCATGCGGGTGCGCAACAGGTCGCGCTGGAGTTCGCGCGTCTGCCGGCCCTGGGCCACCAGGCTGTCTTCGGTGGATTCCACCGCACGCTGCAGGTTGCGCTGCACCGTGGCCACGTCGTTCACCGACTCGGCCATCATGCGGGTGAGTTCCTGCACACGGGTGAAGCGGTCGAACTCGAGCGGGTCGAACGACTGGTCGGCGTCGCGGGCCTGTGCCAGCCGGGACTGCATCTGCGTCTCGGCCTGCAGCTCGATGTCCCGCAGCTGGCCGCGCAAACGGTCCAGGTTGCCCGTGAGGTCTTTCAAGGAACCGCGCAGTGTCACGAGCTCGGACTCCATGCGCGCGCGGGTCGTCATCACCTCGCCGGCCTGGTTCACCAGGCGGTCCAGCAGTTCGGGGCGCACGCGCACGGCGGCACCGGCACGCGCTTGCGTGACCGTGGGCGCCACAGGCAAGACAAGCCCTTCCATGGTGCGGGTGGCCGTGGGTTGAGGCGCTGCGTCGGCAGGCACATCGGAGACCACCGACTCGGCGGGTGACACGGCTTCGAACACCACCTGTTCGGGCGCCGTCTGCACCACATCGGTCGACTCGGGGTCTTGCCTGCGCAAGACCTCAAAGCGGGCGCTGATGTCGTCAAACGCCGCCTGCAACGGCTCCAGATCCGCGCCGCGCTGCACGTCGGAACCAAGGCGTTCAGCCGTGGTTTCCATGCGGTGCACCATTTCACCCAGGCGCAAGGCGCCGGCGAGGCGGGCACTGCCTTTGAGGGTGTGCAGATTGCGCAGCACCTCCGAACGGGCGCTGCCGTTGTCGGGGCGCGCCACCCACTGGCGCAAGGCGCCTTCGAGCTGAGGCAGCAGTTCCTGGGCCTCTTCGGCAAAGATCGGGAACAGGTCAACGTCGATCGTGTCCAGCACATCGATGTCGTCGTCGATGTCCTGCACGTGGCCGTGGTCCACCCGGTGCGTGTCCGCATGGGGCGCCACAAAATCGATCGACGGTTCGGCCAGCGACGGCAGGTCAAAGGTCGTCAGCGGTGCAAATGTCGACGGCGCCGACTCGGGTGGCGCGAAGGCGGCCTCTTCATGAGCCGCTTCTTCGGACACGGGCTCCACCTGCGCCTGAACCTCGGCCAACGCTTCGCCGGCTGCCGGTTCGTCGGCCACCGGCCATGCGTCGTCCACCTCGGGTTGCGGTGCGGTCTCTTCCGGCACCGGGTCGTGAACCACGCGGTACAACGCGTCCATCAGCGCAGCATCGGGTTCCTTGAGGAAGCCGGCCGCAAACTGGTGCAGCAGGCGGCGAATGTCTTCGGAGGCATCGACGAACAGCTGGGCCTGCTCGGCCGTGGCCTGGGCACCGGCCCGTTGGTGGTGGCTCACCGAACCCAGGGCATGTTCGAGCGCGCGCGCAATGTCCGACAACGACTGGAAGCCCACCGTGGCGGAACTGCCCGCCAGCGAATGGGCCAGGGCTTCGGTCTGCTCGGGCACCGGCTCGTGGCGTTCCAGCGCCCATTCGGCCAGACCGGTGCACAAACGACGCGACCACTCGTCGGCCTCGTTGAGGTACACGTTGTACAGCTTGAGGCCGATGCGCAGCGAGCCGATCACGCGGGTCTGCTCGTCGGGCACTTCTTCAGCAACCGGATCTGCGGGTGCGGCCTCCTCCGGCTCGGCCTGCTGCAGAGCTGGCTCATCAGGCGCCGCTTCCAGGACCTCCGGCTCGGCCTGCGGCTCGGTGCCCTCTGCGGGCGAGGCGTCTTTGGAGGAGAACGCAGCCAGGCTGCCAAAGTCGATATCGGCGAACATCTGCCCGGCGTCGGGCACGCTGGCGGCAGGCTCGGGTGATGGTTCCAGGTCAAGGAATGCCGTGTCGAACGTCACGTCCTGGGTGTCGACCGCCAAGGCGGTCTGCTCGTCGGCTGCAGGTGCGATTTCCTGACCGGCATCCAGGGCGGGCAAATCCAGCTCGATCGCTTCAACCGGTTCAACAGCCTCGGCCATCTCGGCGACGGGTTCGACCAAGGGCAACGAATCTGGCAACGGGGTGGATGCAACCGGCTCGGTCAAACCATCGGGCTCTGCCAACGTCTCGCTCGGCTGGACCAAAGGCATGAACCTGCCCTGGTCACGCAGCGCATCGGCGCTGACCTTGAAGGGTTGTGCCTTCCAGGTGCTTTCGCGCCGCGCTGAGATGTCCTCCACCCAGCGTGCGAACTCGGTCATGGCCTGGCCGGTCAGCATCAACAGCGGCGGACTGGCAGGACGCTGTTCGGCCAGAACGGTGTTGAGCAACTGCTCCATGGACCAAGCGGCCTGGCCGAACTCTTCGAGCCCCACCATGCGAGAGCTGCCCTTGAGGGTGTGGAACGCACGACGCAGCGTGGTGAGGTGTTCCAGGTCGCCGGGCTGCACCTGCAGGTGGCCCACGGCATCCAGCCCGTTGCCGACCACCTCGCGGGCTTCCTCCAGAAAAATGTCCAGCAAGTCGTCTTCGTCGTTGTCTTCGCCCGACGTGTCGACCTGCTCCCGCTCGCTGGCGGGCAAGGACGCCTCGGAGAGGCCGACCAAGGCCTGGGCGCCGGCGGCTGCATCGTTGCCGACCACCGCGCCCGCGGCTTCGCGCGCCGCACGGGCAACGCCCGATTGTTCTGCCAGCGTGGCCTGCTCGGCCAGCGAATCGAGCTGCTGGCTCAGGTCCACCAGGTTCATGCCGCCCTGGACTTCACTCACGACCTGCTGCACGCCGTCACTGATGGCACGGGCTTCGTCGTGCACGGGCGGATGGCGCAGTTCGGCACCCGGTGCACGGCCCATCAGCGGCAGCAGTTCGCCTTTTTCTTCGTCAAAGACAAACAGCTTCTTGGCCAGCGTGGGCTGGTAGTTGAGCATGTCCACCAGCAGGCTCATGGCGCTGAGGTTGTTGCCCAGTTGCTGGAAGGTGCCGGCCTCGCGGGCCAGAGCCTCGTCCACTTCGGTATCGAGAATCTGCTCGACCATGGTGCGCATGCGGGTCACCGCTTGCACGGCGTGGTCCAGGCCCAGCACCGACAACACGCCGCGCATCTGCGCCAGCTGGGACACGGCCACGTGCAGGCCGGCCTTCTCCTGCGGCGTGCGGAAAAACTGATCGAGCGACTTCTCGACATCGCCCAGCGATACTTTGAGTTCCCCGACCACGCTGCCCATCGTCTGGCGATCACTCACCCGGCGGTACAGCTGCTCCATCCAGGTGTCCAGCGGCTGGGCCGGCTGGCCCGCCATCACGGCCTCCAGGCGGTCGGCCAGGGCCTGCGTGCGCTCGGTCAGTTCGGGTGCGCTGGGATCAAAATCTTCAAACGCAGCTTCCAGATACAGGGTGGTGGTGGCCACTTCCATGGCCAGCTCCGGGCTCACGCCACCCGGCTCACGCACCGCATGGTCGGCCGCCTTCACCAGCGCCTGGGCCAGTACCGTGCTGGCCGGGTGCAGTTTGAGCAGCGAATCACCGATCAGGCCAAACTGATCGGCCACCTGGCGCGCGCGGCTGGCATCACCACCGGAGTACAGGGACCAGGCTTCCTTGGCCGAATTGATGCGCTTGCGCGCCTGAGCCAACACGGCCGGGTCGTAGCGACCCAGGGTGGCCACGTGGTAGTCCACGGCAGGCGAGATGCCCAGGCCGAACGCCTTGCGCACAGCCGCCAGTTGAGGCGATTTCTGCTCGGAAACGTCGCGCGGCTGGGCGCAGAAAAAGAGCAGGTCGTGCAGCAAGGTCTCGGACACCTGCGACTTGCCTTGCGACAAGGTCACGAACTGCATCAGGATCCGCGAAAAGGCGCGCTTGACGTAAACGTCGCTGGGCAACAGGCGCTGCGCCACCGCTTCGAAGAAACCGGAGGCCACACGCCAGAAGGTGCGCGTGCGGGTGTTGTCCGCTCCTGCCGAGAGGCCGGCGCAGAGCTTGACCAGTTGTTGAGCGGCCGCCTGGCTGTCGGTCTTGACGATCAGCAGCACCAGCCGGTCAAACAGCGAACGGATCGACGCGTCACAGGCCAACGGCGTGCGGTCGGCCGGCGCACCGACCTCCACGCCATGGTGGTCAAAGGGCCACAAGTCTGCCGGGTGCACGCGCTCGGCGGCGGCCAGTTCCTGGACATCGCGGTACTGGGAAAACAAGGCCACCGGTTGCACCGGCTTGTTGTTCAAGACCGCTTCAAGGTATTCAATGAGCGCAAAGCTGGCGCGCTCGATCTTGGCCGCAGCCGCCTCGTTGCAGGTTTGAGGGCGCTGTACAAATCGCTGCACAGCGGCCTCCATGGCACGGAGCACGTGGGCCGGCGCACCCAACCCAACCATCTCCAGTGCGCCCACAGCCTGGTGCAGCTGTTGGCGTGCCTGGCGCAGCGATGACGGGTCGACCGCCTGCAAGTCGTCCAGGCGCGATTGTTCGGTTTCCCGAACAAACCGCTTGATCGCCTTGTTGGCGCCATCGAGCGATTTGCGCAGTTCTTCAAACACCCACGCCAACGGGCCGAGGTCGGCGACAGGGGGATCCATCTGCAGACTGTCGGTGGCGGTGTCGAGCATGTTGGTTTTGAAGTAAAGGTCCGACTGGGGCGATCAAGCGATCTTGAATCGCGACACCGACTGGCGAAGTTCTTCGGCCATGGCCGAGAGTTCGCGCACCTGCTGCGCCGTGGAGCGGGTGCCCTCACCGGTCTGCTCGGTCACGGCAAAGATGTGCTGGATGTTGCCCGCCACCTCGTTGGCCGAATCGGCTTCGCGGGACGCAGCGTTGGAAATCTGTTCGATCAGCTCGGCCAGTCGGCGCGACACGCGATCGATCTCGGACAGCGCGGTACCGGCGTTGTCGGACAGCTTGGCCCCTTCGACCACACCCTGCGTGGATCGCTCCATGGCGGCCACGGCATCTTGCGTGTCGGTCTGAATCGCCTTCACCAGCGCCGAGATCTGGCGCGTGGCATCGGCTGAACGTTCGGCCAGTCGCTGCACCTCTTCGGCAACCACCGAGAAGCCGCGACCCGCCTCACCTGCCGAGGCCGCCTGAATGGCTGCGTTCAACGCCAGCACGTTGGTCTGTTCGGTAATGTCGGAAATCAGCTCGGTGATCTCGCCAATCTCTTGCGACGACTCACCCAGCCGCTTGATCCGCTTGGAGGTTTCCTGGATCTGGTCGCGAATCGAGTTCATACCGCCGATGGCGTCCTGCACGGCCTGCAGACCCGATTCGGCGGCTTGCAGCGAAGCGCGGGCCACTGTGGCGGACTCTTGCGCCTGACCGGACACCTGGTTGATTCGTTGCGCCATGTCCAGCACGGACTGACCGGTCTCGCGAATCTCGCGCAGCTGCTCGGTCGAGGCAGCGAGCAGCTCGGTGGAGGTGCTTTCCACCGCCGACGTCGTTTGCGCCACGCGGGTGGCCGTGGCCTGCACGTTGCCCACCAGAGATCGCAGCTCTTCCACCGTGTAGTTCACCGAGTCGGCAATGGCGCCCGTGATGTCTTCGGTCACCGTGGCTTCTTGCGTCAGGTCACCTTCAGCAACCGTCTGCAGTTCGTTCATCAACCGCAAAATGGCCGCCTGGTTCGCGTCGTTCACGCGCTTGGCGTCTTGCTCCAGGGACTCGGCAGCCACACGCTGCGACTCGGCGGTGAGTTGACGTTGGCGGCTTTCCTGCAGTTGCACATACGCCAGACCGCCGGCGCACAGCAGCGCGAACAGCGCGGAAAACAACAGCGCGCCGAATTCGCCACCGCTCAGGCCCGAACGCGAGGTCAGGGCCGATTGAAGTTCTTGCAGACCCAGGCGAAGCGGCTCGCTGTCCGCAATGATGCTGGCCTGGGCTTCACGGGCCGACACCAGACCTTGCAGGTTGCCCAGAATCGCGCCGGCTTCAACACGGGTTTGCTCGTAAAGCTTGAGCAGGGCATTCAGACGTTCGCGCACCTGCTCGTCACGAGCTGCAGCCAGACGCAGTTCTTCACTGCCGCCCAACAAACCTTCTGAAATTTCCTTGAACGTGTTCAAGTCCTTGCCTAGCAGGAACACGGCTTCGGGGCTCACGCCTTCGAGTGTCAGGAACTCGTTGGCCGACTTGCCGATGCGCTGGGTCAGCATCACGAGCTGACCCGAAGCCGAAATCTCGGCGGCCGGCGCGTTCTGCTGCAGCTTCAAGGACGAAATGGTTTCCGCGATCTCCAGCAGGTCCGACGACTGGCGGTTGATGGTGCGCAAAGCGTTGCCCACCTGGGTCAGGATGGCTTCCTGCGCCAACACGGCGGATGCGTTGTTTTCAGCAGCGTCGATGCGCGGCAGCAGTGCATCCAGCTGGGTCGTGTACTCGGGACCCAAGGCATCGATGGACATGCTGGTGTCGCCCTGCTTGAGGCCACGCAGGCTTCGGGACAACACGTCCGAACTGTCACGCACTTCAGGAAACGCTGCCGGGCTGCCGATCAAGGCCTGCGAAACACTTTTCGCCAGACGCTGTGATTGCATGAGGGCCTGACCGCTGGCGGCCAGCTGCTGACTGACCTTTTCGGTCTGGCTCAACACGAAGAAGGTCACGGCACCCAACACCACAAGGCCGAACGCCAACAGGACCGCCAGGGTTCGCTGGTGTTGTTCTGCAGGCCGGCGCCCCAGCAGGGGAACCGAGATCAGGCCCGCTTGTTCGACTCCCTCCTCGTCTTCGGACAGGAGCAGGTTGCCCGAGAAATCGTCCACCTGTGGGTCGGGCGCGAGCCGCGCAGCGGCCAACTCGGCGGCCTCCTCGTCGGACACGGTGGGCAAGTCGCGTTCATCATCGGCTTTTTTCTTGAACAGTCCCTGGAATCGATCAAGCGTGGCCATGTAAACACCTTCCAACAGAAAACTAAGGAGAAAAGAAAGACCGTGTCGGTCGAACGCGGGGATCGTCAGGCAGCAATGGCGAGGAACTCGGGCTCACCCACCAGCACCTGCAAATCAAGCTCTTGCCAGACCGCGCCCTGGGCATCCACCAACGATCGATTGAAATAGGCCGGCGCACCATCCGGTTTGGCGCCGAAGCCGCTGAACATGGCGGCACTGCGCAGGCCCAGAAGGCGATCAATCCAGATCACGGCGTTCACACCCAGTGCAGTGTGCAGGCTGACCAGACGCGATTCCGAAGTGATGCGGTCGCCCTGGACACCGTCCAGAACGCCAGAAGATGAGGTGGCGGCGGAATCCACCAATGCCGCCAGGTCGATCACACCGTGAAGGCCGCCCCGCAGGCTGGCCACACCCACAAACCAGGGCTTGGTGTAAGGCACGCGTTGCACCGAAGACCAGGGAAAGATTTCACCCGACTGCACCAGTGGCAAGAGGTACCGGTTGCCGTGGGACTCCACCGCCAGCCACGCCGCTGTCACGGCTTCAGTTTTGGCGACACTCAGTCGCTGGGCCAAACGTTCCTGCAGATCCCTCAGTGATTGTCGTTTGGCCATGCTGGGTGGAATTCAGTTCAAGCTAGGTTCAGGCCAATGCCCGGATTTTGGACAGCAACTCTTCGCCATTCACTGGCTTGGTCACATAGTCGCGTGCACCTTGGCGCATTCCCCAAACCCGATCCGTCTCCAGATTCTTGCTGGTGCACATCACGATCGGAATGTTTGAGAACTGCGGATCGCGGGTGATGGCACGCGTCAACTGAAATCCATTTTGACCGGGCATCACAACGTCCATCAGGATCAGGTCGGGCTTTTCCTCGCCCAGGCGACGGAAGGCCTCGTCCGCGTTCTCGGCGGTCCGCACGCTGTAGCCGTTTTTACTCAGCAGATCGGACAGCACCATGAGTTCGGTTTTTGAATCATCGACAACGAGGATTTTCTGGATGGCCATCATGCAGCTCCGGCTAGGTTGGCGCCGAACTGCTGCACGGCATGCAGCAGTTGGTCTTTGGTGAAAGGTTTGGTGAGGTAGTCCTGAGATCCGACCATGCGTCCGCGGGCTTTGTCGAAGACGCCGTCTTTGGATGAAAGCATGACCACAGGGATGTTGGCGAACCGGACGTTGCGCTTGATGATGGCGCAGGTCTGGTAGCCGTCGAGGCGCGGCATCAGGATGTCGCAGAAAACGAGGTCCGGCTGGTAGTCGTTGATCTTGGCCAGTGCGTCGAATCCGTCGTCGGCCAACAGGACTTCATGCCCACCCTGCTTGAGGAAGATCTCGGCACTGCGCCGGATGGTGTTGCTGTCGTCAACGACAAGGACTTTCAAGGGGGGTGTTGTGCTCACGGTTCACAGGCTCCAGGGATGGGTCGGAAAGTGGGACGCAAGTGACTTGAAGGCCAGAGCCGCGACCGGCCTCAGCGCGAACCGGATCTCAGATTTGCACCATCTCGAAATCCTCTTTGCGGGCGCCGCATTCGGGGCAGGTCCAGTTCATTGGCACCTGCGCCCAAGGGGTTCCGGCTGGCACGCCGTGCTCGGGAGCACCTTGCGCTTCGTCGTAAATCCAGCCACAAATCAGGCACATCCAAGTCTTGGTTTCGGTCATGGTTATAGGGGGCCTTGTCATAGAATGCAAGCATTGTATCGAGCGAGGTACAGCCCGCTGGAAGCCGATTCTGGCCTCTGTCCAATGCCTTGTTTGAAGCGTCAGGATGATTCTGCGGGCATCTTCCACACGAATCCGGTCCCTCTCTCAACCCATGCCCGATACACCCGAAAAAACAACACCCGCCGCGCTCGCACAACCGGGCGAGGCTGCTTTGCCGTGCGTGATGGTCTTCAACGCCAACGACCCCAGCGGCGCCGGCGGCCTGAGCGCCGACATCACCGCCATGTCCAGTGCGTCCGTGCATGTGCTCGCGGTGGTCACCGGCGCCTACGTGCGCGACACGTCCGACATCCACGACCATTTCGCCTTTGACGAAGAGGCCGTGGCCGACCAGGCGCGCTGCGCGCTGGAAGACATGCCGGTGCAGGCCTTCAAGGTGGGCTTTGTGGGCAACCCCGAGAACCTCAGCGTGGTGGCCGAGATCACCGCCGACTACTCGGATGTGCCCGTCATTGCCTACATGCCCGACCTGTCGTGGTGGGACGAACTCGCGATCGAGACCTACCTCGATGCGAGTGCCGAACTGCTGCTGCCGCAGACCACCGTGCTCGTGGGCAACCACAGCACGCTGTGCCGCTGGCTGCTGCCCGAGTGGGAAGGTGATCGCCCGCCGAGCCCGCGCGACGTGGCCCGCGCGGCCGCCGTGCACGGTGTGCCGTACACGCTCGTCACAGGTTTCAATGCAGCCGATCAATACCTTGAAAGCCACCTTGCGTCGCCTGAAGCGGTGCTGGCCACGGCACGCTACGAACGCTTCGAGGCCACCTTCACCGGCGCGGGCGACACGCTGTCGGCGGCGCTTTGCGCGTTGATTGCGGGTGGCAGCGATCTTCAGGCGGCCTGCGCCGAAGCGCTCACCTATCTCGACCAATGTCTCGACGCGGGCTTTCAACCCGGCATGGGCCACGCCGTGCCCGACCGGCTGTTCTGGGCGCACGAAGACGATGAAGAGGGTGAAGACGGCGCGGCCGATGCGGCTTCCGACAGCACGCTCGACGCGGACGACTTTCCGCTCGACACCACCCGCCACTGACTCCCGGCATGGATTTCCCCGCGCGCAGCGCAAGCTTGCGCAAGTTCTCCCACCAACACAGCCTTGTCCCATGACCACTGTCGATCGCAACCAGCAACTGTTTGACCGCGCCAAGGTGTTGATTCCCGGCGGCGTGAACTCACCGGTGCGCGCGTTCCGCGCGGTGGGTGGCACGCCCCGTTTCGTGCAACGCGCACAGGGCGCCTACTTCTGGGACGCGAACGGCCAGCGCTACATCGACTACATCGGTTCGTGGGGCCCGATGATCCTGGGCCACGGCCACCCCGCCGTGGTGGAAGCGGTGCAAAAAGCGGTGCTCGAAGGCTTCTCGTACGGTGCCCCGACCGAGCGCGAGGTGGAGCTGGCCGAAGAGATCATCAAGCTCGTGCCCAGCATCGACATGGTGCGGCTGGTCAGCTCGGGCACCGAGGCTGGCATGAGCGCCATCCGGCTGGCGCGCGGCGCGACCGGGCGCAAGAAGATCATCAAGTTCGAAGGCTGCTACCACGGCCATGCCGATGCGCTGCTGGTGAAGGCCGGCTCGGGCCTGGCCACCTTCGGCAACCCCACCAGCGCCGGCGTGCCGCCCGAGGTGGTGCAGCACACCATCGTGCTCGAGTACAACAACGTCGAGCAGCTCGAAGCGGCCTTCGTTGAACACGGTCCTGAAGTGGCCTGCCTGATGATCGAGCCCATCGCAGGCAACATGAACTTCGTGCGCGCCAGCGTGCCCTTCATGAAGCGTTGCCGCGAACTGTGCACCCAACATGGCGCGCTGCTGGCCTTCGACGAGGTGATGACCGGTTTCCGTGTGGCGCTGGGCGGCGCCCAAAGTGTCTACGCCAAGCTCATTCCCGGCTTTGAGCCCGACATGACGGTGATGGGCAAGGTCATCGGAGGCGGCATGCCGCTCGCGGCCTTTGGCGCCAAGCGTGCTGTGATGGAACAACTCGCCCCGCTGGGCGGCGTGTACCAGGCGGGCACGCTGTCGGGCAACCCGGTGGCCACGGCCTGCGGCCTGGCCACGCTGCGCGAAATCCAGAAGCCCGGCTTCTACGAGAACCTCTCGGCCTCCACACGTTCTCTGGTCGACGGCCTGACCGCCGCCGCACACGCCGAAGGTGTGACGATGTGCGGCGACAGCCAGGGCGGCATGTTCGGCTTCTTCCTGTTCGACGAGCTGCCGCAGAACTACGCCAAGGTCATGACCACCGACGGCCCCACCTTCAACCAGCTCTTCCACGGCCTGCTGGACCGCGGCGTGTACATCGCACCCGCCCTGTACGAAGCCGGCTTCGTGAGCGCGGCGCACACCGCACAGGACATAGCAGACACCGTGGCGGCTGCGCGTGAGGTGTTCAAAGGGCTGCCACGCTGACGCGCCAACACGCCCAACGAAAAAGGCCGCTGTTTGCACAGCGGCCTTTTTCGTTGGGCAGTCACATTCAGTGCCGGAAGTGGCGGACGCCGGTGGTGACCATCACCACGCCACGCTCGTCCGCTGCGTCGATCACTTCCTGATCGCGCATCGAACCCCCGGGCTGGATCACGCAAGTCGCGCCGGCGTCCACCACCACATCCAGGCCGTCGCGGAACGGGAAGAAGGCGTCGCTCGCCACCGCCGTGCCCTGCAGCGAGAGCTTGGCGTGGCCGGCCTTGATGCTGGCGATGCGCGCCGAGTCCAGGCGGCTCATCTGGCCCGCACCCACGCCCATGGTCATGCCGTCCTTGCAGAACACGATGGCGTTGGACTTGACGAACTTGGCCACCGTCCAGGCGAACATGAGGTCGTCAAGCTGCTGTTCGGTGGGCTGCAGCTTGGTCACGACCTTGAGGTCGGCGCGGGTGAGCACGTGGTTGTCGGCCGACTGCATGAGCAGGCCCGAACCGACGCGCTTGATGTCGGTGAGGTTCAGGCCCTGGTCCCAGGCGGTCGGGCCGCCGGGCGGCAGCGCAATCTCGAGCACGCGCACATTGGCCTTGGCCTTGAACACCTCCAGCGCTTCGGGCGTGTAGCCCGGCGCCATCAGCACTTCAACAAACTGCTTGCTGATGGCCACTGCACCGGCGCCGTCGAGCACGCGGTTGAGCGCGATGATGCCGCCGAAGGCGCTGGTCGGGTCGGTCTGGAAGGCCTTGTTGTAGGCCTCAAGCGCGTCTTTGCCCACGGCCACGCCGCAGGGGTTGGCGTGCTTGACGATCACACACGCCGGCACATCAAAACTCTTCACACATTCCCAGGCCGCGTCGGCGTCGGCAATGTTGTTGTAGCTGAGCTCCTTGCCCTGCAGCTGCTTCGCGGTCACCAGCGAGCCGGGCGCGGGGTGCAGGTCGCGGTAGAAGGCGGCGGTCTGGTGCGGGTTCTCGCCGTAGCGCAGGTCCTGCAATTTCACGAAGCGGCCGTTGGCTTGAGCCGGGTACGCACTGCGCGTGGGCACGGCGGCAGCGGCGTCGAACGCGATGCCGGAGAGGTAGTCGCTGATGGCGCCGTCGTAGTTGCTGATGCGGTTGAACGCGGCGACCGACAGGGCGAAGCGCGTGGCATCGCTGACCCTGCCGCTGGCCTTGAGTTCGTCGATCACGCCGGCGTACTGCGATGCGTCGGTCAGCACCGCCACGTCCTTCCAGTTCTTGGCCGCGCTGCGCACCATGGCCGGGCCACCGATGTCGATGTTCTCGATCGCGTCATCGAGCGTGCAGCCGGGCTTGGCCACGGTGGCTTCAAACGGGTAGAGGTTGACGATCAGCAGGTCGATGGTGTCGATGCCGTGGGTCTTGAGCGCTGCCATGTGCTCGGGCAGGTCGCGTCGGGCCAGCAAGCCGCCGTGCACCTTGGGGTGCAGCGTTTTCACGCGGCCGTCGAGCATCTCGGGGAAGCTGGTGACCTCGGCCACCTCGGTCACGGGCAGGCCCTGCTCGGCCAGCAGTTTGGCGGTGCCGCCGGTGGAGATGAGGGCCACGCCAAGGCTGTGCAGGGCCTGGGCGAGTTCGACGATGCCGGTTTTGTCGGAGACGGAGATGAGTGCGCGCATGAACAGGGTCTTGGTGGTTTTTGAAAGGGGCGGTCTCAGTCGATCAGCTTGTGTTCGAGCAGCTTCTTGCGCAGCGTGTTGCGGTTCAGGCCCAACCACTGCGCGGCGCGCGACTGGTTGTGTTGCGCCTGCTCCATCACCACTTCGAGCAAGGGTTTTTCCACCGCCTTGACCAGCATGTCGTGCAGGTTGGCCGGGTCGGTGCCGTTGAGATCGTGGAAGAAATCTTCCATGCTGGCACGCACACAGTCGTGCAGTTTGTTCTTGTTCATGCGGCCAGTTTCCAGTCGTCTCTCGGGGTTGTTGTTGTGTCGCTGGACCAGGCGTCCAGGCTCTCGCTCACGCAGCGCAGTTGCTCTTCCACCGTGCTGGTGGTGTTCACACGGGCGCGGAACACGGCGGCGGCACCGGCCGGCAACGGCAGGGATTGTGCGTACCAGCCCAGGTGTTTGCGCGCGCTGCGCACACCGGTGAATTCGCCGTAGAGGTCGTAGTGGTCGTGCAGGTGGTCCAGCAGCCACACGCGCACGTCGGCCAGGTCGGGCGGGGGCAGGTGCTCGCCGGTGGCCAGGAAGTGCGCAATCTCGCGAAAGATCCAGGGCCGACCCTGTGCGGCGCGGCCGATCATGATGGCGTCGGCACCCGTGCGGCGCAGCACTTCGCGCGCCTTTTCGGGGCTGTTGATGTCGCCGTTGGCCACCACCGGAATGCGCACGCGGCTCTTGATGTGGGCCACGGTGTCGTGCTCGGCCTGGCCCTTGTAACCCTGCTCGCGCGTGCGACCATGCACGGTGAGCATCTGCACGCCGGCGGACTCGGCGGCGAGCGCGAGCGTGGGTGCGTTGCGCACACTGGCGCACCAGCCGGTGCGCATCTTGAGCGTCACGGGCACGCCATGGGGTTCACAAGCGGCCACCACGGCCTGCACGATGTCCATGGCGAGGGTTTCGTCCTGCATGAGCGCGGAGCCAGCCCATTTGTTGCAGACCTTCTTGGCCGGACAACCCATGTTGATGTCGATGATCTGCGCGCCGCGGTCGATGTTGTAGCGCGCAGCGTCGGCCATCATCTGCGCGTCGGTGCCGGCGATCTGCACCGCAATGGGCGCGGCCTCACCTTCGTGGTTGGCACGGCGTGAAGTCTTCAAGCTGTCTTGCAGATCGGGACGCGAGGTCACCATTTCGCTGACCGCGTAACCCGCGCCGAGACGCTTGCACAGCTTGCGGAACGGCCGGTCCGTCACCCCCGCCATGGGTGCGACAAACAGGGCATTGGGCAGGGTGAAGGCCCCGATGTGCATGGCGGTGGGAGAATGCGGATGGTTTGGAGAGGGCCTTCGCAGGCCCAACCAATGCGGGGTGCGAAGGAGCGCGATTCTACCTGCCTGTTTTTTCAGCAGGCGATATCCGGACTCCTGCTTTCGCATTTCACTGAACACCACCCACAACGCACCTTGCAGCGCCGACCGACGGCGTTTTTTTTCCGCCCATGCCCGCCTGGTTCACCCACTTGCTGCAACTCCTGGCCTTGCCCGAATTCGGGCTGAGCACCGTGTTCGTGGTGGCCTTCGTCTCGGCCACGTTGCTGCCTGTGGGCTCGGAGCCCGCGGTGTTCGGCCTCATCAAACTCAACCCCGAACTCTTCTGGCCCGCCATCCTGGTGGCCACGGCGGGCAACACGCTGGGTGGCGCGGTGAGCTGGGCCATGGGTCTGGGCACCCACAAGGCGGTGGACAAAGCGCGCGGACACCATGTCGATGTGCGCGCACTGAAGTGGCTGGAACGTTTCGGGCCCAAGGCTTGCCTGATGGCCTGGCTGCCGGTGGTGGGTGATCCGTTGTGCGCGGTGGCCGGCTGGTTGAAGTTTCCGTTCTGGCCCTGCCTGTTCTACATGGCCATCGGCAAGTTCGCGCGTTACCTCACCATGACGGCAGCGCTGCTCTGGTTCTTCCCCGGCATCTACACAGGATGAGCTCCAGCCCTTCGGCCCTGCCACGCGCCCTCTGGGCCCTGATGCTCGGCAACTTCGTGATCGGCACCGGCGTGATGGTGGTGCCGGGCACGCTCAACGACATCAGCCAGTCGCTGGGTGTGTCGATCCCTCAGGCGGGCCAGCTCATCACCGCCGCGGCCATCCTCATGGGCCTGGGAGCGCCGGCTTTTGCCAGCCTGGTGGCCGGCTGGGACCGGCGCCGCCTGCTCACGATCTCGCTGCTCTGGTACGGCCTGCTCACCGCCGCCTGCGCGCTCGCGCCGAGCTACGCCAGCCTGCTGCCGCTGCGGGTGCTGGCGGTCATTTCACCGGCGGTGTTCACACCGCAGGCTGCGGCCTGCGTGGGCCTGCTCGTGCCGCCTCACCAACGCGGGCGCGCCATCACCTTCGTGTTCCTCGGCTGGTCCGTGGCCTCGGTCATGGGCATGCCGCTGTCGGCCTGGATCGGCGGCACGCTGGGCTGGCGCTGGGCATTCGGATTGGTGGCGCTGATGTCGGTGGCCAGCGCGGCCTGGGTCTGGCGCGAGATGCCCAATGGCATCAAACCAGCCGCCCTGTCGCGCCAGGCCTGGGGGGCCACTGTGGGCTCGGCGCCGCTGATGCTGGCCGTGGGCGTGACGCTGCTCTCGGCCTTCGGGCAGTTCACGCTGTTCTCGTACTTCGCGCCTTACTTCTTTCAGACGCTGGGCCTGGGCGGCGGTGCACTGTCCCTGATGTTTTTGTGGTTCGGCGCCTTTGGTCTGGCGGGCAACGTGGGCATGTCGCGCTGGATCGACCGCATCGGTTCGGCGCGCGCCGTGTTCATCTCGCTGGGCCTGATCGTGCTGAGCCTGCTGCTGTGGCCGCTGGGTCAGGGGGGTGTCTGGCAACAGGCGCTGGTGCTGGTGCCGTGGGCGCTGGGTTGTTTTGCGGTGAACTCGGCGCAGCAGGCGCGGCTGGTGCACATCTCACCAGCCCTGGCACCCGCCACCGTGGCGCTCAACACCTCGGCCATGTACGGCGGTCAGGCCATGGGCGCGGCGCTGGGCGGGCTGATGATTGCGCAGGGCCGCATGCTCAGCCTCAACCAGGTGGGCCTGGTGGTGCTGGTGTTCGCCATGGCCCTGAGCGTGTGGGCCGCGCGGGCTCAGAAACGTTCGTAAGGCAAAAGGTAGCGCCACTCGCCCACGGGCAAGCCGGCGAGCGAGATGCGGCCCAGCCGCAGGCGGCGCAAGGCGGTGAGTTGCAGGCCGGCGCGCTCGCACAGGTGCGCCACCTGGCCGGGCCGGTTGCCCTTGATCGCCAGGCGCAGGCGCAACTCGCTTTGCCAGCTGGCCCGCGCCGAAGGCACAGCCCAGCCGTCGAAAAACAGCGCCTTGCCCAGGGACTTCAGCACCGCGTCGCGCCGGGCTTCGCCTTCCAGATCGGGATCGGCCGCCACTTCGGCCAGCCACTCGTGTTCCAGCTGGCCCGCGTCGTCGGTCATCTTGCGCGCCACGCTCGGGTTTTGTGTGAACACCATCAGGCCACTTGCCTTGGTGCCCAGCGGCGACACCGGCAGCAGCTTGTGCAGGTGCGCCTTGAGCGGGCGCACGCCGGAACGGTCGCCCTTGAACCGGTTGCTGCCGGTGAACCACTTGGCGGCGAGCGCATCGGGCAGCAGCGGCTCGTCGGGCAGCACCCGGTTGCCTGGCTTGTGCCAGATCAGCGTCATCGACTCCAGCGGCTCAAGTTTCGCCTTGGGGTCGAGCAGCACGGTCTGGTGGTCGTGCACGCGTTCCATCGGCTCTTCGACCACCACACCGTCCACCCGCACCCAACCGCCGGCGATGTAGTTCTCGGCGTCGCTGCGCGAACACGGCAGTTGTGCCGCCAGGCGTTTGGCCAGGCGTTGCGGTTCGGGCTGGCCAGTGTGCGTCATGCGGGGCTTCAGCTGCTGAACAGGAAGTTCATCACGTCGCCGTCCTTGACGACGTACTCCTTGCCTTCGGCGCGCATCTTGCCGGCGTCTTTCGCGCCCTGCTCGCCCTTGAAGGTGATGTAGTCGTCAAACGCGATGGTCTGGGCGCGGATGTAGCCCTTCTCGAAATCGGTGTGGATCACGCCGGCGGCCTGCGGGCCGGTGTCGCCCACGTGGATGGTCCAGGCGCGCACCTCTTTTTCACCGGCGGTGAAGTAGGTCTGCAGACCGAGCAGCTGGTAGGCCGCGCGGATCAACCGGTTCAGACCCGGTTCGTCCTGGCCCAGCTCCTTGAGGAATTCGAGCCGGTCGGCATCGTCCATCTCCGAGAGCTCGGCCTCGATCTTGGCGCAGATGGCGACCACGGGCGCGTTCTGCTTCGCGGCAAAGTCGCGCAGGCGGTCCAGGAAGGGGTTGTTCTCGAATCCGTCTTCGGCCACGTTGGCCACGAACATCGCGGGCTTGGCGGTGATCAGGAAAAACTGCTTGAGCTGCGCCTGCTCTTCCTTGCTGAAGTCGATGGTGCGCACCGGCTGGGTGTTGTTGAGCGCGGCCTGGCATTTCTCCAGAATGGCCACCTGTTTGATCGACTCCTTGTCCCCCGAACGCGCGGTCTTGCTCACGCGGTGCAGCGCCTTTTCCACGGCGGCCAGATCGGCCAGGCAGAGTTCGGTGAGGATGACTTCGATGTCGGCGATCGGGTCGACCTTGTTGGCCACGTGGATCACGTTATCGTCTTCGAAGCAACGCACCACGTTGACGATGGCGTCGGTCTCGCGGATGTGCGCGAGGAACTTGTTGCCCAGGCCTTCGCCGGTGCTCGCGCCGGCCACCAGGCCGGCGATGTCCACAAACTCCACGATCGCCGGCACCACACGCTCGGGTTCAACGATGGCGGCCAGCTTCGCCAGCCGAGGATCGGGCACCTCGACCACACCGGTGTTGGGCTCGATGGTGCAGAAGGGGTAGTTCTCGGCCGCGATGCCGGCTTTGGTCAGCGCGTTGAAAAGGGTGGACTTGCCCACGTTGGGCAGGCCCACGATGCCGCATTGGAGGCTCATGGAAAACTTTCGGATCGGTCGGGGGAACCCGCGATTTTACGGGCGGGGGTTGTTGTTGTCAGAAACGCCAATCGGCGCTGACGCTCTGGCCGACCTTGAGCACCTGCCCGTCGCCCTCGATCACGATGGCGTTCATGCCGAAGGTGATGGCGCCGTTCAGGCGCGCGTCTTGCCGGTAGGTTTGCAGCGTGTCGCCCACCGCCGGGCTGGCAGTGGCGGTGTTGGGGTCGATGTTGGGAATGGGGCAGCGGCCGCAGGGCTTCACGGGTTCGATCAGCGCCGTGCTGTCGCCGGTGGTGATGGTCAGAGCTCCCACGCGGTCCTCGTCGTGGGCCTCCACGCCGCCCAGCACGATGTTGGGCCGGAAGCGGCGCATGTCCACGGGTTCATGGCCGGCGGCCACCAGGCGCGCGTTGAGGTCGGCCAGCGAAGCGTGGCTGGTCACCAGCAGGCCAAAGCCGTCGGCGAACTGGGTCGTGGCCTCGCGTCCACCGGTCCAGGCGGGATCGCTGGGACGTTTCACTTCCGGGTCAAAACGCGCCAGCCGCAACTTCTTCAGATGCGCCGGTGCGTCCGGCCCGAGAAAGTCGCTGAACCACTGCGCCGCCACATCGCCCATGTCGTACGCGTCGACCGCGTCGTCCCACACCCGCACCTTGAGCGGGCCTTCGGCCACGTCCAGTCCCAGGTGCAAGGACAACATGCCGGGTGCACGCAGCATCAGCTGGCCCATCTTGAACGAGGGCTGGATCAGCGCCATGCGCGGCAGCTCGCGCTGGCTGACGAATTCGCCTTCGGCATCCACCACCATCCAGGCACGGTCGTAGAGCAGGCCGGTGTCGGTCAGCTCGGATTCGCGCAACGGGATGCCGGCGCAGGACTTGACCGGGTAGACCCAGAGTTCTTCGATCGTGGCCTGCACGTCGGCGGCGAGAGACACAGGGGTGGCGGCTGGGTTCATGGCGGTGGGTGCAGCAAGGTCGGAGGGGAAAGCCGGGGCGGCCCGCAGGGGTTTGGCCCGTGGAAGGGCCGGATTGTGCCCTGCTCCTAAAATCCCTTCATGAATGCAACACCCCCGCGAACCGGTACCTCCCGGCGTTTTGACGTCGCCGTGCAGGGCGCGGGTGTGGTGGGCCAGACCTTGGCCCTGCTGCTGGCCCGCGACCGCCTGCGTGTGGCGCTGGTCGGCCACCCGCGCGGCACCACCACCCCCGACGTGCGCGCCTACGCGCTCAACAGCGCTTCGCGCGAGCTGTTGCGCTCGGTGCGCGCCTGGCCCGAAACCGACGACGGCGGCCCACAGCCCGGCGCCATCACTCCGGTGACCGCCATGCGGGTCTGGGGCGACGACGGCGGCGAGCTCCAGTTTTCCGCCAGCGACCAGGGCAGCGAAGCGCTCACCTGGATCGTGGACGTGCCGGCACTGGAGCAGCGCCTGAGCGATGCCGTGGGTTTCCAGGGCAGCATCGAACGTGTGACCGAGACCCCGGCCGCGGCTCTCACCGTGGTCTGCGAAGGCAAACGCAGCCAGACCCGCGAGCAGCTCGGCCTGGCGTTTGACGTGCGGCCCTACGACCACAAGGCGGTGGCGGCACGGCTTCGCTGCGAAGTGCCCCATGGCGGCGTGGCACGCCAGTGGTTTGCCAACGGCGAGGTGATGGCCCTGCTGCCGCTGGGTGGAGCTCAGGGGAACTCCGTGGCGCTGGTGTGGTCTGTTCCTGCAGCACAGGCCGACGCCTGGCTGCAATCCGACCCCTCCAACCTGGCCCAGGCGGTGCAGGCGCGCAGCGCCAACACCCTGGGCACCCTGCACATGGAAAGCCCCGCCCAGGCCTGGCCTCTTGAACTCTCTCGCGCACAGCGCTGGATCACCCGCACCGCCACCGGCGGCGTGGCGCTGGCCGGTGATGCTGCGCACGCCATGCACCCGCTGGCGGGTCAGGGCCTCAATGTGGGCCTGGCCGATGTGGCCGAACTCGCCCGCGTGTTGCACGCGCGCGAGTACTGGCGCGACCTCGGTGACCTCAAGCTGCTGCGCCGCTACGAGCGCGCGCGTGCCGCCGAGGTGGGCGCCATGGGCTGGGTCACCGACGGTTTGTTCGGTCTGTTCTCCCACGAGGACAGCCGCGTGCAGGCGCTGCGCAACTGGGGCCTGAGCAATTTCAACCGCAGCGGCCCGCTCAAGCGCTGGCTCGCGCGCCAGGCCATGGGCCCGTCGGCCTGACCCCACCCTTTCTCCCCCCGATCGCCACCGAGCGCCCCCACGATGAAATGTCTCAAGTCCCTGTTGCTGCTGGCGCTGACCGCCTTGTCCCTGGGCGCGCTGGCGCAGGAAGCCGCCATTCGCAAGAACCTCGCCGAGCGCCTGCCCAAGCTGCCGGGCATCGACGAGGTCAGCAAGACGCCCATGCCCGGCGTCTTTGAAGTCCGCATCAACGGCAGCGACATCTTCTACACCGACGCCGAAGGCAACTACCTGATCCAGGGCACGCTGATCGACACCCGGGCCCGTGTGAACCTGACCGAACAACGCCTGGAGAAGCTCACCGCGATCGCCTTCAAGGACCTGCCGTTGAAAGACGCCTTCACCCTCGTGCGGGGCAACGGCAAACGCAAGATGGCGGTGTTCGAAGACCCGAACTGCGGCTACTGCAAAAAGCTGCACCAGGAGTTCGCCGATCTCGACAACGTGACGGTGCACGTGTTCCTCATCCCCGTGCTCGGGCCCGATTCGGCGGAGAAGTCGCGCCGCATCTGGTGCGCCAAGGACAAGGCCAAAACCTACAGCGACTGGATGGTCAACGGCCAGCCGCCTGCTGCCGCCACGTGTGACACCGCAGCCATCGAGCGCAACAGCCGCCTGGCCAGCAAACACGGCATCAAGGGCACGCCCACCATGATCTTCACCAACGACACCCGCGTGCCGGGCTTCATCACGGCCGATCGCATCGAGACCATGCTCAACTGATGCAGCTGCGCATGCCCATGCCCGATGCCCACGGCGAGCCCCATGAGCACCCGCTCATTCACAACCTGGGCTATGCGGGCCTGATCCCGCTGGTGGGTCTGGCGCTGCTGGTCTGGCTGGTCACGTCCGACCTGCAGGCCTGGGTGGCCCTGGCGCTGGCCGCCTACGCGGCCCTCATCGTGTCCTTTCTGGGCGGCATCCACTGGGGCATTGGCTGGAGCCAGATGGCCCAGGCACCCGACAGCAAGACCCACTTCATCTGGGGCGTGTTGCCCTCGCTGCTGGCCTGGCCCGGCCTGGTGATGCCGCCCTACGCCGGTCTGGCGTGGCTGGGTCTGGTGTTGATCGTCTGCTATGCGGTTGACCGCCGGCTCTACACACAGGCCGGGCTGGGTGTCTGGCTCAAACTGCGTTTTCGTCTCTCGGCCGTCGCTGCGCTGAGTTGTTTCATCGCTGCTGGAGCCCTCTGATGCCCAAACGTCCTGCCGCCCCCACCGGCGTGCGCTTCACTGTGTCGGTGCTGGACGCCAATGCACACCTGTTTGCCGTCACGCTGCTGATCGAACAAGCCGCGAAGAACCAGCGGTTGAGCCTGCCGGTGTGGATTCCGGGCAGCTACCTGGTGCGCGAGTTTTCGCAGCACCTGCAAAACCTGCAAGCCTGGCAAGACGGCCATCCCGTCGCCATCCAGCAGCTCGACAAGCACCAGTGGCAGGCCGACGCGGTGGCGGGCCAGGCGCTGGAGCTGCAATACGAGGTGTACGCGTTCGACGCTTCGGTGCGCACCGCCTTTCTGGACAGCACGCGCGGCTTTTTCAACGCCACCAGCCTGTGCCTGCGGGTGGCCGGTCAGGAAGACCAGCCCCACGCGCTGGAGATCGTGGCAAGCGCCGCCACCCAGGGCTGGAACGCCGTGACCGGCCTGGCCCCGCACAGCGTGGACGCCGCAGGCTTTGGCCACTACCGCGCGGCCGACTACGACGAACTCGCCGACTGCCCGGTGGAGATGGGTCGTTTCTGGAACGGCCAGTTCACCGCCGGTGGTGTGGAACACCGATTCGTCATCAGCGGCGCCGGTGCCTGGCTCGATGGCGAGCGCCTCATCGACGACACGCGCCGCATCTGCGAGACACAGATCGCGTTCTGGCATGGCGACGGAGCGCCGCCGTTCTCGAACTACGTGTTCATGCTGCACGCCAGCGGTGACGGCTACGGCGGGCTCGAACACCGCAACTCCACCGCGCTCATCTGCCAGCGCGCCGACCTGCCGCGGCTGCGCCCGTCCGCCAGCGACAAGCCCGCCGCGCTCAAGGCCACCGACGGCTACACCACACTGCTGGGCCTGATCAGCCACGAATACTTCCACACCTGGAACGTCAAGCGCCTGCGCCCGGCCGAGTTCAAGCGCTACGACTACACCGCCGAGAACTACACCGAGCTGCTGTGGTTCTTCGAGGGTTTCACCAGCTACTACGACGACCTGATGCTGCGCCGCGCCGGCCTCATCGACGACACGGCCTACCTGCAACTGGTGGCCAAGACCATCAACCAGGTGCAGCAGACCCCCGGGCGCCATGTGCAGAGCGTGGCGCAAGCCAGTTTTGATGCGTGGGTGAAGTACTACCGCATGCACGAGAACACGCCGAACGCGACGGTGAGTTACTACACCAAGGGCTCGCTCGTGGCGCTTTGCCTGGACCTGACCCTGCGCGCCGAGGGCCACACCACGCTGGACGCGGTGATGCGAGAACTCTGGACACGCTGCAAGGGCGGCCCGATGCGCGAGGCCGATCTGCTGCGCGCGCTCAAGCGCCTGGGCAAGCGCAGCTTCGACGGTGAAATCGCTGCCTGGGTGCACAGCACGGCCGACCTGCCCCTGATCGATCTGCTGCAAGGCCAGGGCGCCAAGCTCACGCACGACAAGGCGCCGCTGGCCCAGCAGCTGGGCCTGCGCGTGGCGGAGTCCGGCGGCAGCGTGCAGATCAAGACCGTGCTGCGCGGCGGCGCGGCCGAAGCCGCCGGCATGGCCGCTGGCGACGAGTGGCTGGGCATGGAACTGGCGCCGGTGCGACGTGGAGGTGCGGCCGAGGCCTGGCGCATCCACAAGCTCGACGATGTGCAGATGCTGCGCGGTCAGCGCACGCGCATCACGGCGCTGGTGTCGCGCGACAACCGTCTGCTGAAGTGCCCGCTGGACTGGCCGACCGAAAGCCAGGCCGTGAAGCTGGGTGTGGCGGATGCGGCGCGCCTGGGCGCCTGGCTGTCGGAGTGACCGACAGGCTCAGACCTTGGGCAGGCGGTCGGCCAGCTCGTCGTCGAACTGCTGCAGCACCGCGGAGCCCTTGAAGCTTTTCAGCCCGTCGCGAATGCGGGGCAACGCGGCCTGGAGGTCGGCCGGGGTCTTGCAGCCTTCGGCGCGGATGGCCAGGGTCTCGCCCATGGGGCCCAGCTGGTCGTTGATGAATCGCACCACCTGGCGGCGGGCTTCGCTGAAAGGCAGCATGGCGGCGGGTGCTGCCGCTGGTGGATTGACCGGCACGGGCTGCGACACCTCGGGCTGAAAGGGGGCCGTTGCGGGCACTTCCACCGGCGCCACGGCAGGCACCGCAGCCACCGCAGCCACCGCTTTCGGTAAACCATCGGCTCCCACGATCTCGACCCATCCCCCGGCCATCAACTCGTTGAGCGAGTTCGCGGCCTGCTCCAGCGAGCCCGCGAGTTTTTCGAACTCGGCCAGGTTGCGTTTGCCATCCACCATGATCAGCAGCGAACGCAAACGCGGCCCGAGACCGGCCGGTCGGGAGGTGAGGGCTTCACGCCCTGCCGCGGTCTTGCCAAACAATGTGTTTTTGTCCATGTCTTTCCCAACTGTGGGGGGTACTGTAGGACAGCAAGTCCCTGCCCGCCTAGGGGTTTGCACTCCATGCGGTGCGATTTCCCACGCTGGCGGCACCCGCCAGTGGGCATTCGCAACATTCTGGCGTCTGCATCAGGCCGAACGCGCGCGCAGATCCACCACCCGCTTGGCCTTGCCCTGGCTGCGCTCCACGCCGCCTTCGGACTTGAGCTCCACCGCCACGCTGCTGCCCACGTACACCTTGACCTCGTGTTGCAGTTGTTTGGCCGCGGCGCGCGCCTCGATGCTCTCGGGCGATAGGCCCGGGCGTGTTTCCACCACCACCGTCAGGTTGTCCATCGGTCCTTCGCGGGTGAGCACGCACTGGTAGTGCGCGCTGAGCTCGGGGCGCTTCAGGATCAGCTCTTCGATCTGCGTGGGAAACACATTGACGCCGCGCACGATCATCATGTCGTCGCTGCGGCCGGTGATCTTCTCCATGCGGCGCATGGTGCGCGCGGTGCCGGGCAGCAGGCGCGTGAGGTCGCGCGTGCGGTAGCGGATGATGGGCAGCGCTTCCTTGGTCAGGCTGGTGAACACCAGCTCGCCCATCTCGCCGTCGGCCACCGGCTCGCCGGTCTCGGGGTCGATGATCTCGGGGTAGAAGTGGTCCTCCCAGATGGTCGGCCCGTCTTTCGTTTCCACGCACTCGTTGGCCACGCCCGGGCCCATCACTTCCGACAGGCCGTAGATGTCGACCGCGTCGATGCCCATGCGCGCCTCGATCGCCACACGCATGTCGTTGGTCCAGGGTTCGGCGCCGAAGATGCCGATGCGCATGCTGCTCTCGCGCGGGTCGATCCCCTGCCGCTCGAACTCGTCGGCAATCGCCAGCATGTAGCTGGGTGTGACCATGATGATGTCGGGCTTGAAGTCCTGGATCAGCTGCACCTGGCGTTCGGTCTGGCCACCGCCAAAGGGCACCACGGTCAGGCCCAGTTTTTCAGCGCCATAGTGCGCGCCCAGGCCGCCGGTGAAGAGGCCATAGCCGTAGCTCACGTGCACCAGATCACCCGGCCGGGCACCACTGGCGCGGATGCTGCGCGCCACCACCGTGGCCCAGGTGTCGATGTCTTTCAGTGTGTAGCCCACCACCGTGGGTTTGCCGGTGGTGCCGCTGGATGCATGAATGCGTGCGCACTGCTCGCGCGGCACGGCGAACATGCCGAAGGGGTAGCTGTCGCGCAGGTCCTTCTTGGTGGTGAAGGGAAACTTCGCCAGATCGGCCAGGCTGCGGCAGTCGTCCGGGTGCAGGCCCGCCGCGTCGAACTTGGCGCGGTAGACGGGCGAATGGGCGTAGGCGTGGCGCAGCGTGGCCTGCAGGCGCTTGAGCTGCAGGGCGCGCAACTCGTCGACGCCGGCCTTTTCAATCGGCTCCAGGGCAAAGGCTTTCATGGCTGTCCTTCCTCGGGAAACACCGTGCCGGAAATCTGCGCGCTCTTGCCGCGGAACAGCGCCACCACCTCGCCGCGCTGGTTGGTCACCCGCATGTCGTAGATGCCGTGTCGACCACTGAGCGTCTGCTCCACGCCGTCGCAGGTGAGCACATCACCTTCGTGCGCCGGCCGCAGGAATTCAATGCTGCAGCCCGCAGCCACGGTGTTCTTGTTGTGGCTGTTGCAGGCGAATGCGAAAGTGGAGTCGGCCAGTGTGAAGATGAAACCGCCGTGGCAGATCTGGTGGCCGTTGAGGTGCAGCGGCTTCACCCGCATGCGCATCACCGCCAGGCCGGGTTCGCAGCTGAGCAGTTCCATGCCCATGGTGTCCTTGCTCGCGGTGTCGACCGCAAACATGGCCTTGCCCACCCGGTTTGCGCGTTCGTGTGGGCTCATCATTCCCCCTTGAACCGGGCCGGGCGTTTTTCGCGGAACGCCATCACGCCTTCGATGTAGTCGTGGGTCTTGCCCAGCGCCGACTGCGTGTCGCGCTCCACATCCAGGTGTTGGCTCAGGGTGCGCGTGCAAGCGTCGCGCAGGAGCGCACGCGTGGCGACCAGCGCGCGGGTCGGCATGGCGGCGAGTCTCGATGCCATGTTCAACGAGTTGCCCAGGCAGTCATCGGCCACGTCCCAGATCATCCCCCACTCCTTCGCTTGCGTGGCCGACAGCTTGTCGCCGGTCATGGCCAGTGCCATGGCGCGCGCCAGGCCCAGACGCTCCACCAGCAGCCAGCTGCCACCGGCGTCAGGCACCAGGCCGATCTTGCTGAAGGCCTGTATGAAGCTGGCACCGGTGGCGGCGATCGCGATGTCGCAGCACATGGCCAGCGACGCGCCCGCCCCCGCCGCCACGCCGTTGACCGCTGCGATGGTGGGCATGCGCAGGCCTTGCAGGCGCCGCGCGGTGGGGTTGAAGGCCTGATCGATCACCGGACCGGGGTCGGCGCGCTGCACCAGATCGGGACCGGGTTCAAAGTCGAACTCGGCGAGATCGGCTCCCGCGCAGAAACCGCGACCGGCGCCGGTGATCACGAGGGCGCGCACCGCCGGGTTGGCCTCGGCCTGGTCGAGCGCGGCCCACAGGTCGTGGTGCATCTTGCGGGTGAAGCTGTTGAGCGCCTCGGGCCGGTTGAGCGTGACCAGGGCCACGGCCCCGCGCTCTTCATACACGACGGTGGCATCTGACATGGCGTTGGGTCTCCTCGGCTGGCGGTGGGTGTTCGGTGGATGGCTCGGCGCTGCAATTTACCATTAGCCAACCAATCGGTCGGCTAATGTTTTCCCTCGGTACCCCCCCCGCTATAGTGGACAGCTTTGCAGCACCACCCGACACCCGAGGAGACCCCATGACCACCGCCACCGCGCCCGAATGCATCACCGTCCGAACCGAAGGCCGGGTCGGCATCGTCACGCTCAACCGCCCCAAACAACTCAACGCCCTGAACAACCAGCTGATGGACGAACTCGGCGCCGCGCTCAAGGCCTTTGATGCCGATGAAGACATCGGCTGCATGATCCTGACCGGCAGCGAGAAGGCCTTCGCCGCCGGTGCCGACATCGGCGCCATGGCCAGCTACACCTTCGCCGATGTCTACAAGGGCGACTACATCACCCGCAACTGGGAAACCATCCGCAGCATCCGCAAACCCGTGATCGGTGCGGTGAGTGGCTTTGCACTCGGTGGCGGCTGCGAGCTGGCCATGATGTGCGACTTCATCATCGCGGCCGACAACGCCAAGTTCGGCCAGCCCGAGATCAAGCTGGGCATCATCCCCGGTGCCGGCGGCACGCAGCGCCTGCCCCGTGCCATCGGCAAATCCAAAGCCATGGACATGGTGCTCACCGCCCGCATGATGGACGCCGTGGAGGCGGAGCGCGCCGGGCTGGTGAGCCGCGTGGTGCCACTGGACAAGCTGATGGACGAAGCCCTGGGCGCCGCGCTCATCATCTGCGGCTTCTCGCTGCCCAGCGTGATGGCGGCCAAGGAATCGGTCAACCGCTCGTTCGAAGGCTCCCTGTCCGACGGCGTGATGTTCGAGCGCCGCATCTTCCACGCGCTGTTCGCCACCGACGACCAGAAGGAAGGCATGGACGCCTTCGTGAACAAGCGCAAGGCCGAGTTCAAGCACCAGTAATGGCGCAGCGCGGGGGTGGGGGATGCACAGGCTGTAACACGCCAGCGCATGGGGCAAGCGTATAAGCGTTTGCACGCAGCAGTAGCCCGAAAGGCAACAATTCGGGAGGCTGCGTGGTCAGGCCTCCGGCCTGCTTCCCACCCATAAATCAGGAGATTCCCCATGACCACACGCCGACGCTTTTTGATGATGGTGCCCGCGAGCGGCGCCGTGCTCGCCGCCGCCTGCTCCAAGCAGGAAGAACCCGCTGCGGCGGCCCCCGCACCCGCGCCCGCCCCGGCCGAACCACCGGCCGCCGCTGCACCGTCCCCGGCAGCTCCGCCCACAGCCCCCATGGCAGCCGGCCCCATGGTCGAAGCCACCGACCCGACCGCTGTGGCGCTGGGTTATGTGGCCGTTGCGGCCAACGCCGACAAGGCCAAGTACCCCAATTTCGTGGACGGCAGCAACTGCGCCAACTGCGCGCTGTACCAAGGCGCCGCAGGCTCTGAAGCCGGCCCGTGTCCGCTGTTCGCGGGCAAGCAGGTGGCGGCCGCCGGCTGGTGCTCGTCCTGGGTCAAAAAGACGACCTGATCCACCGGTTTCGGACCGGGGAGCGCCCGGGTCGCACCTGGATTTGAGCTACAATCCCGCCTCGTTGGTGATATAGCTCAGTTGGTTAGAGCGCAGCATTCATAATGCTGATGTCGGTGGTTCAAGTCCACCTATCACCACCAACATTCAAAAAGCGGGCTCTGGCAACAGGGCCCGCTTTTTTCATTCCAATTTTCCGCAACGCGACGCGTGTCCACCAAGGACACCGAGGGTCCGGCTCCGCCGGCCCAAGGTGTCGCCCCCCTTGCGGGGGTGGCGCAGAAGGCGACGCGGGGGGAGCTCCCGAAATGGCCATCAAGTCCACCATCTTCAAGGCAAACCTGCAGATCGCCGACATCGATCACAGCTACTACGTCGACCACGCGCTCACCCTGGCCCGCCATCCCAGCGAGACCGACGAACGCATGATGGTGCGCCTCGTGGCCCTGGCCATCCACGCCCACGAGCTGCAGGACACCTGCCGGGGCGACGGCACGCTGGCCTTCGGCACCGGCCTGTCCGACCCGGACGACCCGGACGTCTCGCTCACCGACTTCACCGGCCGCAAACGCCTGTGGATCGAGGTCGGCCAGCCCGAAGACAAACCCCTGGCCAAGGCCTGCAGCAAGGCCGACGCGGTGGTGCTCTACGCGTTCGGCAGCGCGGCCGATGTCTGGTGGCGTGGCATCAGCACCAAGCTCACGCGGTTGGACCGCTTGCAGGTCTGGCGCCTGCCCACCGAGGTGGCGCCCGCCCTGGCGCAAATGGCCGAGCGCAGCATGCAGCTGCAGGCCACGGTGCAGGAGGGTGTGCTGACACTTTCCAGCGACCGCGGCAGCGTGGCGGTGGAGCCCATCCGCTGGAAGTGACTAGGTCAGCCACAGCGCGCGGTAGGCGCCATCGGCGTCGTGGTCCCGCGTCTGTTTCTCGACGTTGAAACGCCGCCCGCCGCGCGGGTCGGTGCCGCGCCCGGCGATGTAGAGCCAGTTGCCCTGGTTGCTGTGCACGTCGAAGTCCACCAGCGTGGATTCAAACCAGGCCGCACCCGCGCGCCAGTCGCAGGCCAGATCGTGGATCAGGAAGCTGGCCACCACCTGCCGCAACCGGTTCGACAGGTAGCCCGTGGCGGCGAGTTCCCGCATGCCGGCGTCCACCAGCGGCTCGCCGGTGTTCCCTTGGCGCCAACGCGCAAACGCAGCTGCGTGGTGCGGTGGCGCGGGCAGATTGCTCAGCCCGCGTGCGCGGTAGAGCGCGCGGCCGTGGCGCCGGTGCAGCAGGCGGAAGTGTTCGCGCCAGAGCAACTCGAACACGATCCAGCGGCTGCCATCGCTCGCACCGGCCCAGGCCTCGTGCACCTGCAGCGCAGCGTGGATCTGGCGGGCCGACAGCGCGCCGCAGGCCAGCCAGGGAGAGAACTTGGTCGAACAGTTGGTGCCGCTGAGCTGGTTGCGCGTGGCTTTGTAGTGGCGCGCGAGCGGGCCCTGAAAGTAGCGTTGGAGGTGGGCCAGCCCGGCCGTTTCGCCGCCGGCGAATCCGGGTGTTGCGTAGGGGAAGGACGAACGCACATCCTCGCTCGCTGGCGGCAGCGCCCTCGCGGGATCGTCTGGAGCGGCGGGCACGGGCGGCAAGCGTTCAGGCACGGGCAACACGTCAGGCACCCGCACCATGGCGTGTTCCACCGCCTGGCGAAACGCGGTGAACACATCGGGCACCTTTGTCGGTGCAAACGGCAGGTCGGCCTGCTCGAACAAACCCGACTGGTCGCGCGTGTGCACGGTCAAACCCGCGGCGCGCAGCGCCTGCACCTCGTCCCGCTCTTCGGGCGCGGCGATGTCCTCGGTCACCACGGCATCCATTTGCAACTCGCGGACCAGCGCCGGCAACACATCGAGCGCGCGGCCGGACAACTGCAGCAGGCGGCTGCCGCGGGCCTGGAGCTGGTTGGAGAGGTCGCTCAGGCTGTCGTGCACGAAGCGCTGGCGGTGCGGGCCCCGGCGCACAAAACCCCATGGGGTGCCCGCGTCTTGCGCCGGGTCGTGGCAAAACACCGGCAACAAGGCGCTGGAGGCGGCACAGGCCTCGGCCAGCGCCGGGTTGTCGCCGAGCCGCAAGTCGTTGCGAAACCAGTAGAGGGTGCGTGCACCCGCTCGGGGGGCGGGCCGATCAGCTGTCACTGCGGCTGTGCTCGACCCAGATGAGTTCGTTCGTCCTCACACCCAGGCGCGCGGCCTGGGCCACGAGCTGTTCGCGCACACCCGGGGGCAGCTGTTTGTCGCGCGCCAGGATCCACAGGTAGTCCGTGTTGGGCCCGATCACCATGGCCCAGCGGTAGCCCGGGTCGAGCGCGATCACGTGGTACCCACCGTAGAACGGCCCGAAGAACGAGACCTTGAGCGAGGCGGTGTTGGTGTCGCCGGTGAACAGCGCCTTGCCCACCGCTTCCTTCCATTCACCCTTCGCGGTGTTGAAGCCGCGGTTGACCACGGCCACGCTGCCGTCGGCCTCCAGCCGGTAGGTGGCGTTCACGTCGCTCAGGCCGCGCTCGAAGCGGTGGTCCAGGCGAGCGATCTCGAACCACTGACCGGCATAACGTTTCACATCGAACGGGCTCACCACGCTCACGCCATCGGGTGGCGATGTGCAGGCATTGAGCAGCGGCAGGCCCGCCAGACACAGCAGCAAAAACGCGCGCTGCAACCAGCGGCGCGCAGGTCGGCAAGAGAGTGATGACATGAGGGCTTATCGCAGGTTCGTGGACAGATTTCATTGTGCGCCGTACAGTGAAATGCAGCGGTCCCAAGGGCCAATCGTCCACCGCGCTTCAGTTCGCCCGTGCCCCATGTCGATGTTCAACCAGCTTCCCGGATTCGTGCGCTCGCCCGCCGGGCTGGAGCGCGTGATCCTGCGCCGCATGCCCAAGGCCTTTGTGCTGAGCGCCCTGTTGCCCGCGCTGGCGGCGTTGTCGGCGCGCTGGTTCGACTGGAGCGGCAGCGAGGCCGCAGCGGCCGCCAGCATCCAGATGGTCGACTTCGTGGCGATCGGCGTGGTGCTGCTGCTGTGGACCCTGCTGCTCACCCTGGCCCTCGGGGCATTCATCGTCATGGTGATGAAGGGACCGGCCTATGTGGCCGACGGGTATCCGCTGGTGGAGTCGGACCGGCCGCTGGACGGCCCGCGCCGGCCTTGAAGGGCCTTGCACAGCAGGGCGCGTGAGACAATCACGGCCTTGCCCGCGCGGGCCTGTCAACCAGGCCAGCGACCCTTTCAACAGCCTCTGGACACACACCATGAACCGCTGCCCATCCTCCATCAGCACCGGCCTGCTCGCAGCGCTGATCGCCCTGCCCTTCTTCGCACAGGCCCAGTCGGGCACGCGCGACTTTCCCGCCAAAGCCCTGCGCGGCACCTTGGTGGTGGTGCAGCCGCCGAACGTGACCATGGACGACCGCGCCACCCGCCTGTCGCCGGGCGCACGCATCTACAACACCAACAACTCGCTGGTGATGTCGTCGTCGCTGCTGAACAAGGAAGTGGTCGTGAACTACACCGTGGACCTGCGCGACCAGATCCAGAACGTGTGGATCCTCACCGAGGCCGAGGCCAAGGAAAAGCGCGCCGGCTTCGGCGTGCAACGCAACTACGTGTTCGATTCGCTGCAGCCCAAGCCGGCCGCCAGCACCAACTGAAGTCGAACACGGGGCCTTTCGCGGCCCGCGGCGTTCACCCGATACCCACCCCCATTCGCGCCCAGCGCAGGCACCGGCCTTTGCCGCCCGTGCCACAGGAGCTTTTCCATGAGCAAAAAAGTTTTCATCAAGACCTTCGGCTGCCAGATGAACGAGTACGACTCGGACAAGATGGCCGACGTCATGCACGCCGCGCAAGGCTACGAGCCCACGCAGGACGTGGAAGAAGCCGACCTGATCCTCTTCAACACCTGCTCGGTGCGCGAGAAGGCTCAAGAGAAGGTGTTCAGCGACCTCGGTCGCGTGAAGCACCTGAAAGACAAGGGCGTTCTGATCGGTGTGGGCGGTTGTGTGGCCAGCCAGGAAGGCGCGGACATCATCAAACGCGCGCCGTATGTGGACGTGGTGTTCGGCCCGCAGACCCTGCACCGCCTGCCCGAGCTGCTGAACCAGCGCGCAAGACTCGCGGTGCCGCAGGTCGACATCAGCTTTCCCGAGATCGAGAAGTTCGACCACCTGCCACCGGCCAAGGTCGACGGTGGTGCGGCTTACGTGAGCATCATGGAAGGCTGCTCCAAATATTGCAGCTACTGCGTGGTGCCGTACACGCGCGGCGAAGAGGTGAGCCGCCCGTTTGACGACGTGCTGGTGGAGGTGGCGGGCCTGGCCGACCAGGGCGTGAAAGAGGTGACGCTGCTGGGCCAGAACGTGAACGCCTACCGGGGCGCGATGGGTGACAGCGGCGAGATCGCCGACTTCGCGCTGTTGCTCGAATACGTGGCCGACATCCCCGGCATCGAGCGCCTGCGCTTCACCACCAGCCACCCCAACGAGTTCACGCCGCGCCTGATCGAGGCCTACGCCAAGATCCCCAAACTCGTGAACCACCTGCACCTGCCTGTGCAGCACGGCAGCGACCGCATCCTCATGGCCATGAAGCGCGGCTACACCGCCATGGAGTTCAAGAGCACGGTGCGCAAGCTGCGCGCGATCCGTCCCGAGCTCGTGATGAGCAGCGACTTCATCGTCGGTTTCCCCGGCGAAACCGACGATGACTTCGACAAGATGATGAAGCTCATCACCGACGTGGGTTTCGACACCAGCTTCAGCTTCATCTTCAGCCCGCGCCCGGGCACCCCCGCGGCCAACCTGGTGGACGACACGCCGTATGCGGTGAAGCTCAAGCGCCTGCAGCACCTGCAGGCCACGATCGAGGAGAACGTGCGCCGCATCAGCGCCAGCCGCGAAGGCACGGTGCAGCGCATCCTGGTCGAGGGTGCGTCGCGCCGCTCCAGCGCCGAGGTGCCCGAACTCACCGGCCGCACCGAGTGCAACCGCATCGTCAACTTTCCCGGTGGCCCGCTGGCCGAGCGCCTGGTGGGCCAGATGGTCGACGTGCGCATCACCGAAGCCCGGCCACATTCGCTGCGGGCCGAGGTGTTGACGCACGAAACCGCCCTGGACGCCTGAAGGCCACCCACGACTGTGAAGTCCCCCCGCTTCTCGTTCCCGCAACTGCTGCTGGTCGCGTTCCTGCTGATCGGCTTGCTGCTGGGCGCGGCCGCCTTGCGCGCGCTGTTTTCGCTGGAAGCCTTGATGGCCCAGAGCCGCGACAGCGCGGCACAAGCCATTGCGCTGTCGACCGCGGCGCAGTCCCTGTCCGAGCGCAGCCTGACGATGGAGCGCGCCGCGCGCCAGTCGCTGGTGCTGCGCGACAACCAGCTGCGCCAGCGCTTCACCGAAGCCGCCGGCAACGCACGCGACATTCTCAAACGGCTGGAAGACAACGAACTCCCGCCCGAGTTCTCCTTCAACTGGCTGCAGCAGCTGACCGTCATCACCGAGTTGCTGGAAGGCCCCCCCGAAACGGCGCTGGACCGCGAACGCGAAGTGGCGCGGGCCTTTCGTGAGATCGACGGCCACAGCGCCTCGATCGCGCAGAAGGTGCAGTCCATCATCGGCACGCGCAACGAGGCGCTGCAGGCGCGTTTCGAGACCAGCCGCCAGGAGCTCACGCAGCAGGTGCTGGGTTCGATCTTTGTGGCCGCGGTGATGGCGCTGGGTTTTGGGGTGTGGCTGGCGCGCCCGTTCCAGCGCATCGAAAAAGCCATCCAGGGCCTGGGCGAGAACCGGCTCGACGTGCCCATCGACATCGCTGGCCCGGCCGACGTGCGCCGTGTGAGCCAGCAGCTGGACTGGCTGCGCCTGCGCCTGACCGAACTCGACGCCGACAAGGCGCGCTTCCTGCGGCACATCTCGCACGAACTCAAGACGCCGCTGGCCTCGCTGCACGAAGGCGTGGCGGTGCTGGGCGACGGTGTGGCCGGCGCGCTCAACCCCAGCCAGGCCGAGGTGGTCAACATCCTGCAGCACAACACCCTGATGCTGCAGCACCAGATCGAGGCCTTGCTGCGCTTCAACGCCGCCGCCTTCGAGGCGCGTCAGCTCAAGCGCGAGAAGACCGACCTGATGGCCCTGCTGGAAGACCAGATCGATGCGCAGCGCCTGCAATGGCAGGCCCAGGGCCTCACCGTGCGGGCCGAAGGCGCGCCGGTGGTCCTGCCGATCGACCGCGAGAAGATTGCGTCCGCCGTGGGCAACCTGCTGTCCAACGCGATCCGTTTTTCGCCGCACGGCGGCGTGATCCGCCTGGTGCTGCTGAACCTGCCGGGACGCGCCAGCCTGGACATCATCGACCAGGGGCCCGGTGTGGCCGAGGCCGACCGCGACCGCATCTTCGAGCCCTTCTACCGCGGTGAACGCCAGCCCCAGGGCGCGGTGCGCGGCACCGGCATCGGCCTGTCCATCGTGCACGAGTACATTGTTGCCCACGGTGGCCGCATCGAGCTGCTGCCCCAGCGCCAGGGCGCCCATTTCCGTATCGAACTTCCCCATGCGAATTAGTCTTTCCGCCGCTGCGACGGCGCTCCTGGTGAGCGCCTGCGGCACCATGCCCACGCCGCCCACCGAGCCCACGGTGACCACCGTGATCACCACGCCCGCACCGGCCCCGGCGCCGCAGATCCTGGTGATCACGCCGGTGCAGGCACCCGCGGTCACGCCGCCCGAAGCCCTGAACACACAGGCGCCTCCACTGCCCGACGTGGTCACGGCCCTGCTCACCTACTCGGAGCGGGTTCGCCAGCTCAATCCGAGTGACCTCGCTGCCGAAATCGCGGTGCAGGGCGACCCCGGCAATGTGCCCTTGCGGCAGATGCAGCTCGCACTGGCGCTGATGCACAGCCCCCAGGCGGTGGACACGGCGCGCGCGCTGGCGCAGCTGCAGCGGGTGGTGGGCAGCTCCGCCCCCGAGGCCACGCCCCTCAAACCCCTGGCACGCTTGCTGGGCTACCAGCTGATGGAGCAGCGCCGGCTCGAAGACGGCCTGGAGCGGCAGAGCCAGCAACTGCGCGAGAACCAGCGTCGCATCGATCAGTTGAACGACCGGCTGGAGGCGATGCGTGCCATCGAACGCAGCCTGACCACCCGCCCGCCTGCGGCTCCCAACGGCAGCCGCACCGCGCCGCCCTGAACACCTTGTCTCCATGAACACCACTTCGCCACGCGCACGCCTGCTGGTCGTCGACGACGACGCCGACATGCTGCGCCTGCTGGCGATGCGCCTGGGCTCGGCGGGTTACCAGATCACCTCGGTCGGCTCGGCCGAAGCGGCGCTCAGCCAGCTCGACATCGAACGTCCGCAGATGGTGCTTTCCGACGTGCGCCTGCCGGGCAAGGACGGACTCGCCCTGTTCGACGAGATCCGCAAACGCCACCCTTCGCTCCCCGTGATCCTGCTCACCGCGCACGGCACCATTCCCGACGCGGTCGAAGCCACGGCGCGCGGCGTCTTCACCTACCTCACCAAACCCTACGACGCCAAGGAGCTGCTGGAGAAGATCGCCCAGGCCCTGGCCCTGGGTGCGCCGGCCAGCGACAACGCACGGGTGGACGAAGCCTGGCGCAGCGAGATCGTGAGCCGCTCCAACCGCATGGCCGACCTGCTGGCCGAGGCGCGCATGGTGGCGCAGAGTGATGCCAGCGTGCTGCTGCGCGGCGACTCGGGCACGGGCAAGGAAATGCTGGCACGCGCCATCCACAAAGCCAGTTCGCGCGCGAGCAAACCCTTCATTGCGGTGAACTGCGGCGCCATCCCCGAGGCACTGCTCGAATCCGAACTCTTCGGCCACATGAAGGGTGCGTTCACCGACGCGGTGGCCAACCACAAGGGCCTGTTCCAGGCGGCCGACGGCGGCACGCTGCTGCTCGACGAGATCGGTGACATGCCACCCGCCCTGCAGGTCAAGCTGCTGCGCGTGCTGCAGGAACGCGCGGTGCGCCCGCTGGGTTCGAGCCAGTCGCTTCCGGTGGATGTACGCATCATCTCGGCCACCCACCGCGACCTGGAAGAAGCCATGGCCACGGCGCAGTTCCGCGAAGACCTGTACTACCGGCTCAACGTGGTGACGCTCACCTTGCCCACGCTGGCCGAGCGCCGCGAAGACATCCCGCTGCTGGCCAACCATTTCCTGGCCAAGCTGGCGGCCAAGTACGGCAAGCGCAGCTCGGGCTTTGCGCCAGAGGCGCTCAAGGCGCTGACCATGTCCGCCTGGCCGGGCAATGTGCGCCAGCTCTACAACGTGGTCGAGCAGGTCTGCGCCCTGTCCACCACACCGCTGGTCTCGCTGGCGCTGGTGCAGCGCGCGTTGCGCACGCCCTCGGTGGAGGTGCTGAGCTTTGCCGACGCCAAGCAGCGTTTCGAGCGGGAGTACCTGGTGGGCCTGCTCAAGATGACCGACGGCAACGTGGCCGACGCGGCCCGACTGGCGCAGCGCAACCGCACCGAGTTCTACCGGCTGCTGCAGAAACACGCGCTCACCCCCGGCCTGTTCAAAAGCGACGCCACGCCGGGTTCTTCGGGTATTCCCGGAGACGCTGTCGCCGATGAGTGACAGCCTCACTCCCTTGATTTCATTGGATTTTTCCAATGCCGTGGCAAGCGCTGTCGCTGTTTGACGACAAAAACAGGCGTTTGAGGCTCGCGTTGGCCCATCTTGCGAGCCTGTAAAAGAGGTTTTCACTCCAAGCCTTTGATTTGGCTGGGTTTTTTCAACCTGGCACAGGGTTTGCCCTTAACAAGGCATGACCCTCACGATCCGCCCGTTTTCAACCGCCCGGTGCACCCGCACCCTGGTGTTGCTGGGCGCCCTGTTTGCGGTGCTTTGCGGGGCGTCAGCCCAGGCCCAGCGCATGGACTGGGACGGTCTGACCCAACTGGCCCAAAGCCGCGCCGCCGGGACTTATCAAGCAAACAGCGACAAGCTCCCTGCCGAGCTGGCCAGCATCACCTACGACCAGTTGCGCGACATCCGCTTCAAGCCCGAGCAGTCGCTCTGGCGCGCCGACGCCCTGCCGTTTGAAGCCCAGTTCTTCCACCTCGGCCTGTACCAGACCGAGCCGGTGCGCATCCACGAGCTCATGCCCGATGGCCGGGTGAACCACCTGCCTTACCGGGGTGCCGATTTCGATGTCGGCAAGAACACCTTCAACCCTGCGTCGTGGGGCGACCTGGGCCACGCCGGTTTCCGCCTGCACTACCCGCTCAACGGCCAGGCCTACAAAGACGAGCTGGTGGTGTTCCAGGGCGCGAGCTACTTCCGCGCGCTCGGCGCCGGCCAGCAGTACGGCCTGTCGGCCCGCGGCCTCGCCATCGACACCGTGGGCGGCAGCGGCGAAGAATTTCCGCGCTTCACCGAGTTCTGGCTGCAGCGACCGGCCGCCGGCGCCACCGACGTCACCGTGTTCGCCCTGCTCGAATCACCACGCGCCACCGGCGCCTACCGCTTCGTGATCCGCCCCGGCCAGCAGACCACCACCACGGTGAACGCCCGCATCTTCCTGCGCGCCGGTGCCGGCCCGGTGAACACGCTGGGGATCGCGCCGCTCACCAGCATGTTCCTCACCGGCGAGAACCAGCCCTCGGCCCGCGATTTCCGCCCCGAGGTGCACGATTCCGACGGCCTGATGATGGTCACGGGCGAGGGCGAATGGCTGTGGCGCCCGCTGCAGCGCCCCACAAGCGTGACGGTCAGTTCGTTCACGATGCAGAACCCGCGCGGCTTCGGCCTGATGCAGCGCGACCGCAGCTTTGCCAGCTTTGAGGACGTGGAAGCGCGCTACGAGCGCCGCCCGAGCGCCTGGGTCAAGCCGCTGGGTGACTGGGGCCCCGGCCGCGTGGAGCTGGTGCAGCTGTCCGCGCCCGACGAGACGCACGACAACATCGTGGCGTACTGGGTGCCTGCCGCACTGCCCGCACCGGGCCAGCCGCTGGAAGTGGCCTACGAACTCGCGTGGCAAGGTGACGCGCAGCAGCGCCCGCCGTCGAGCTGGGTCACCCAGAGTCGCCGTGGCTATGGCTACACCCGGCTCAGCGCGGAAGAACAAGGCCGCCAGCCGCAGTACGTCCTTGACTTCACCGGCCCCGCGCTGGACGCGCTGCCCGCCGGCGCCACGGTCAAGGCCGTGGTGAGCGCCAATGCCAACGGCCGCGTGCTCCAGACCCTCGCCTACCCCAACCCCGCCACGCGCACCTGGCGCGTGACCTTGCGCGTCGAGCGCGTCGATGCCACTCAGCCCGTGGAATTGCGCGCCTTCCTCCAGCACAACAACGACACCGTGAGTGAAACATGGACACACCTGCTGTTACCCGAATGACCACGTCCACCAATCCCACCCCGGCCTTGCGCAGCACCCTGCGTGAAGAGCGCCACCCCAACGCCGTGACCGCACCGCCGATCAACCGCGGCTCCATGGTGCCGCGGCCCTGGCGCGGATTCTGGAACAGCATCGGCACCGCGCTGCTGAGCGTGGCCGGCAAGGCCCTGCCGCCGTACGAAGCCGCAACACAAGCCGCCAGCCGCCCCGCCCCCGAAGCCTGGGAAACCGCGGCCAACCGCCGCCGCGCGGTGTTCGTGTTGCTCACTGTGTTGACCACGGGCCTGGCGGCCAGCCTGTTCGCCCGCGCCCAACCCGAACACGACAACGTGTGGCTGCAGTACGGCCAGCTCACGCTGTTCGTGGTGCTCTCGGCCTGGGTCGTGACCGGTTTCGTCACCGCGCTCATGGGCTTCTGGGTCTCGCTGCGCGGTGATGCACACACGCTGTCCGCCGCGGCGGTGCAACACCACCCCATGAACCCCGACGCGCGCACGGCGATCATCATGCCGATCTGCAACGAGGACGTGGCCACCGTGTTCGCCGGCCTGCGCGCCACCTGCGAGTCGCTCGCGGCCACCGGTCACGCGCGCCAGTTCGATGTGTTCGTGCTCTCCGACAGTTACGACCCGGCCATCGCCGCAGCCGAAAAAGCCGCCTGGGAAAACCTGCGCGCCGCGCTGGCCGCCCAGCCCGAGCTGCCGCAGATCGAGGTGTATTACCGCCTGCGCACACGCCGCAGCCACCGCAAGGCCGGCAACGTGGCCGACTTCTGCCGCCGCTGGGGCAAGGACTACCGCTACATGGTGGTGCTGGATGCCGACAGCGTCATGAGCGGCAGCTGCATCGTCTCCATGGTCAAGCTCATGGAAGCCCACCCCAAGGCCGGCATCGTGCAGACCGCCACGCAGGCCATCGGCCACGCCACGCTGCACGCCCGCGCGCAGCAGTTCGGTTCGCGCGTCACGGGTCGTTTGTTCACCCTGGGCATGCAGTTCTGGCAGCTCGGCGAGAGCCACTACTGGGGCCACAACGCCATCATCCGCGTCCAGCCCTTCATGGAGCACTGCGCGCTGGCCCCCATCAAAGGCACGGGCGGCATGTCCGGCGGCATCATGTCGCACGACTTCGTCGAAGCCGCGCTGATGCGCCGCGCCGGTTACCAGGTGTGGCTGGTGTCCGATCTCACCGGCAGCTACGAGCAGCAGCCACCGGACTTGCTCAGCGAACTGCAGCGCGACCGCCGCTGGTGCCAGGGCAACCTGCAGAACTCGCGCCTGATGGCCGAGCCCGGCATCCACCGTGTGCACCGCACCATGTTCGCCATCGGCGCCATGTCCTACATTTCCGCACCGCTGTGGCTGGCCTTCCTGACCATCGGCACCACGCTGTGGGTGGCCCATGCCGACACCTTCTCGATCGGGCACGCCGTGCCGCAAGAACTGCGCGGTCTGTGGGCCTGGACCTTGTCGATGCTGTTTCTGCCGCGCATCCTGGGCCTGGCCGCCGTCTTCATGAAGGGTGAACAAAGATCCTTCGGTGGCACCGGTGGCCTGCTGGGCAGCGCCGCGGTGGAAACCGTGATGGCGCTGCTGCAGGCCCCCATCCGCATGCTGGCCCATTCGCTGTTCGTGCTGGTGGCCATCACCGGCCTGAAGCTGGACTGGAAATCCCCTCCACGCGAAGCGGCCGGTGTGACCTGGCGCGACGCCGCCGCCCGCCTGGCACCGATGAGCCTCATCATCGGCCTGCTGGGTCTGGCGGTCGCCGCGATCAACGCCGAAGCGCTGATCTGGCTGGCGCCGGTGGCCTTGCCACTGTTGTTGTCGGTGCCGCTGACGGTGGCCACCAGCCACGTGGACCTGGGTGTCTGGATGCGTTCACGCGGTGTGCTGCTGATCCCCGAGGAGTCCTGGTCGCCGGCCGTGCTGCGCCGCGCCTGGCGCCACGCGAGTCGTTTGACTTTGAAGGCTGCCTGAGTCTGGTGTTTCAAATGAAAAGGCCCGACAGGTTTGTACCTGCCGGGCCTTTTTTGTTTGTGTTCGTGGAGGCTTTCTCCGGTGGGTCCGGTTCTCGGCGGCCTCGATCTGACGCATTCCAACGCTACTTCAGGCTCGTGAGGTGCAGGCAAGAAAACCGATTCACCCCATGCCGGGCAGCTTGGGCATGCCCTTCATGCCCCCCATGCGCTTCATCATCTTCATCATCCCGCCACCCTTCATCTTCTTCATCATGTCCTGCATCTGCTCGAACTCCTTGAGCAGGCGGTTCACTTCCTGCACCTGCACGCCCGCACCCGCTGCGATGCGGCGCTTGCGCGTGGCCTTGATGATTTCGGGCTTGCGGCGCTCCTTCAGCGTCATGCTGCAGATGATCCCTTCCTTGCGCTGGATGTCTTTTTCCGCGCGGCCCATGTCGACCTGACCGGCCTTGGCCGCCATGGCGGCGGGCAACTTGTCCATGAGGCTGGAGAGGCCGCCCATCTGCTTCATCTGGCGCAGCTGGTCGAGGAAGTCGTTGAGGTCAAAACCCTCGCCGCTCTTGACCTTGGCCGCGAGCTTCTGGGCCGCCGCCATGTCCACGCCGGCGGTGACCTGCTCCACCAGCGCCAGGATGTCGCCCATGCCCAGGATGCGTTGCGCGTGGCGCTCGGCGTCGAACACCTCCAGGCCGTCGATCTTTTCCGACACACCGGCGAACTTGATGGGCGCGCCCGTGACCTGGCGCACCGAGAGCGCCGCGCCGCCGCGCGAGTCGCCGTCGAGCTTGGTCAGGATGATGCCGGTCAGCGGCAGCGCTTCCTTGAAGGCCTTGGCGGTGTTGATCGCGTCCTGACCCTGCATCGCGTCCACCACGAACAGGGTCTCAACCGGCTTGAGCACCGCGTGCAGTTCCTGGATCTCGCGCATCAGCGCTTCGTCGATCGCCAGGCGGCCTGCGGTGTCCACCAGCAGCACATCGAAGTAATGGCGGCGTGCGTAGTCGATCGCCGCGCGCGCGATGTCCACCGGCTTCTGGTCGGGCGTGCTGGGGAACCACTCCGCCCCGGCCTGCGCGGTCACGGTCTTGAGCTGTTCGATGGCGGCCGGGCGGTACACGTCGCCCGAGACCGTGAGCACCTTCTTCTTGCGCTTCTCGATCAGGTGCTTGGCCAGCTTCGCGGTGGTGGTGGTCTTGCCGGCGCCCTGCAAGCCGGCCATTAGGATCACCGCCGGCGGCTGCGCCGCGAGGTTGATGTCGGCCACGCCGTCGCCCATGGTGAGCGCGAGTTCCCGGTTGACGATGCCCACCAGCGCCTGCCCTGGCGTGAGCGAACCCACCACCTCCTGGCCCAGCGCTTTTTCCTTCACACGTGCGATGAAATCGCGCACGACGGCCAGGGCCACGTCGGCCTCCAGCAGGGCCATGCGCACCTCGCGCAACATGTCGGTGACGTTGGTCTCGGTGATGCGGGCCTGGCCGCGCATTTCCTTGACGATGCGTGAGAGTCGGTCGGAAAGGGCTGATGCCATGCTGCGCTCGGGTGGTGGGAGAAGAACCCGCCGGCTGCTGGGTTAGCGCCGGCTGGGGTGGGTGTCGGGCCATTGACCGGGAATCCGGCGGCTGGCAACGGTCAGGGCCGTTAAACTCCGCCCATGATTTTAGCCGCGCCCACCCCCCACCCGCTGCGCGCGCCACATCCCCTATGAACCTGCTGCCATCGCTTGCGACCAACATGCCCGCGGTGGTGCTCTCCGGTCTGGCGGCGCTTTCCTACGCCGTGCTGGCCTGGGTGCATCCGCGTGCGTCGGCCATGCAGAGCCGGGCCCTGCTCACCGTGGCCTGGCTGCTGCACCTCGGTGTGCTGGTGTTCGGGCTGTTCGAACAACCCGCGCGCTTCGGCTTCGCGCCCTCGCTGTCGGTCACGGTGTGGCTGGTGCTCACGGTGTACATGATCGAGAGCCGCCTGTACCCGCAACTGCGCGAGCGCTGGCGGTTTGCTTTCCTCGGCGCGGCGGTGGTGCTGCTGGCCCTGGTGTTTCCCGGCACGCCCTACCCTGCCCTGCGCTCGAACTGGATGCCCCTGCACTGGGCGCTGGGCATCGCGTCCTACGGGCTGATCGCGGTGGCCGTCGGCCACGCATGGTTGATGCAGCGCGCCGAAAAGGCCATGCGCCTGGGCACCTCGACGGAAACCGCCATGCCGCTGCTCACGCTGGAGCGGCTCACCTTCCGCTTCGTGGCCGCCGGCTTTGTGCTGCTCACCGCCACGTTGCTGGCGGGCTGGTATTTCTCCGAACTGCTCAACCACCGCTGGGTGTGGGACCACAAGTCGGTGTTCTCGGTGTTGTCGTGGATCACCATGGGTGTGCTGCTCTGGGGGCGCTGGCGCATGGGCTGGCGCGGCCGCTTTGCCACGCGCATGCTTTACTTCGGCGCCGGGCTGCTGCTCCTGGGGTATGCCGGCTCGCGCTTCGTGCTTGAAGTGCTGCTGCAACGCAGCTGAACCACCGCCCACATGAAATACCTGCTTGTTCTGGCCGTGGTGATGGTGGCCATCTATGTGTGGCGCAACAACCGCGTCAGCGATCGATCGAAGTCCCGCCCGCTGCCCACGCCCGAGGGCTCGCGCCTGCCGGTGGTGATGGTGGCCTGCCGGCAATGCGGCACGCACTTGCCACAGGCCGACACGGTGCAAGGCGCCCTGGGCCCCTATTGCAGCGCCGACCACCGCCGGCTCAAGGAAGGCGGACCGCAATGAACGCACCCCGCCTGGCGCTGGCCACCGCACCCGATTCGCGGAACTGAGATGGCCCGGGAAGACAGCTCGCAATTCGCTCCCTCGTGGTTCGTGGCCTACGAAACGGGCAACAACCAGGGTCGCGAGCAGCGGTTGCGCGCTTTTGTGCGCCTGTGGGTGGCCTTCATGCGCGCGCGGGTGTTCATCGCCATGGTGCTGCTGTCGCTGCAGATCTTCATGGTGGTCACCGGCACCGGCGGGCCCGACTGGCTGGTGCTGCTGGCCGCCATCCACCTCACCGCCTCGCTGGTGGTGCTGTACGCCTGGCGTCCTGTGGAGCAGGGCAAGCCGATCCAGCTTCAATGGGTGCTGACCATCGGCGTCGATGTGGTGGTGTTTGCGCTGCTGCAGTTTTTCCAGGTCGGCTCGATCAACTACACGCCGCTCTTTGCCCTGCCGGTGTTGCTGGCCTCCATCCTCGGGCCGCTGATGCTGGCCCTGGCAACCGCCGCCTCCGTCACGCTGTACCTGCTGTGCGAAGCGGTGCTGAGCGCGCCCCTGTTCAGCGATGCTGCAACCGCCAAGTTGCTCCAGGCGGGACTGGCCAGCACCGGTTTCTTTCTCGTGGCTGTGCTGGCCAACCAGCTGGCGATTCGCCTGGCGCGCGAGGAAGCACTGGCTTCCAGCAGCCAGGCCGCAGCGCGCACGCAGGCGCAGGTGAACGAACTGGTGATCGAGAGCCTGAGCGTGGGCGTGCTGGTGGTCGATCCGCACGGCGTGGTGCGCAACGCCAACCCGGCCGCCCAGATCATGCTGATGGGCGAGGCCTACCCGCAAGCCGCCAAGCTGTTGCTGTCGGCCCGCCCGAGCTGGACCCATCTCTCCGACCTGGTGAGTGAAACGTTTGTGCTGGGCCAGGCCCTGGAGACCGAGACCACCATCGACAACGAAGACCGGCCCAGCCAGCGGCTGCACGCGCGCACGCGCCTGACCTCGCGCGGCGGGCGCAGCACCGGTTTGTGCGTGCTCTTTCTGGAAGACCTGCGCGAGGTGGAAGCCCGCGTGCGCACCGAGAAACTCGCTTCGATGGGCCGCATGTCGGCCGCCGTGGCGCACGAGATCCGCAACCCGCTCTCGGCCATCACGCAGGCCAACGCCTTGCTGGATGAAGAGGTCAAAGACCCTGCGCAAAAGCGGCTCACCCACATGATCGAGCAGAACGCGCAGCGCCTCTCGCGCATCGTGGACGACATCCTGAACGTGGCGCGCGCCCAGCCCGTGCGCGGCGACGGCACCACACCCAGCCTGCCGCTGGACGCCATGGTTCGACAGATCACGCTGGACTGGTTGCGCCAGAACCCGGCCAAGGGCGTGCTGGGCGTGCACCTGCACGCGCCCGCTGCGATGGTGGAGTTCGACCCCGAACACATGCGCCGCCTGCTGGTGAACCTGCTGGACAACGCCCTGCGCCACGCCAGCGGCAAACCCTCGTCCATCCGCGTGGTCACGCAACCCAGCGGGTCCGACCACAGCAAGCTCTCGGTGTGGAGCGATGGCCAGCCGCTGGAAGCCAGCGTGATGCGTCATCTGTTCGAGCCCTTCTTCTCCTCCGAGAGCCGCTCCAGCGGCCTGGGTCTGTACATCTGCCGCGAACTCTGCGAGCGTTATGGCGCCCAGATCGCCTACCAGCGTGTGCGACTGGACCAGCTCGAAGGCAACGAATTCTTTGTGTCCATGCCCAACGGACATCCAGGCCAGCAACCCATGCAGCAAAACCTGTCGTACGCGGGCGGCGAATCGCGGCCCTTCAGCACCCGGTTCAGCCCGACGCTGGGCGATCCTCCGCTGGCTCCGAACTGAGCCGCGCACGTCACCCCATGGCTTCCCTCCCCAACTCTTCCAGTTCGGCCTCCGTGCTCGTTGTTGACGACGAGCCCGACCTGCGCACGCTCTACGAGCTCACCCTGCTGCGCGAAGGCCACGCCGTGGTGGCGGCTGCGGACCTGGCGCAGGCGCGCGAGTGGCTGGCCCAGCAACGCTTTGACGTGCCGATCTCCGACATGCGCCTGCCCGACGGGCTGGGGCTGGACTTGCTGCGCGAACTGACCGAGGCCCAGCGCACCGAGAAGTGCATCGTCATCACCGCGTTCGGTTCGGCCGACAACGCGGTGGAGTCGCTCAAGGCCGGCGCCTTCGACTACCTCACCAAACCGGTGGATCTCAAGCAGCTGCGCAACGCCGTGACGCAAGCCGTGCAGAGCCAGCGTCACCCGCTCATGGGTCAGCTGGCTCGTGCAGGCAATGGCGTGGCCACCAGTGAACCCATGCGCAGCGCACCGCCCCCGCCCTCGGGCCTGAAGGCACTCTCCCGCATCGTCGGCCGCGCGGCCAGCATCGTGCAGATCAAGGGCCGCATCGAGAAGGTGGCCACCAGCATGGCGCCCGTGTTGATCCTGGGCGAGTCGGGTACCGGCAAGGAACTGGTGGCGCGCGCGGTGCACGACTGCAGCCACCGCAGCGGCGGCCCGTTTGTGGCGGTGAACTGCGGCGCCATTCCCGAGAACCTCATCGAGGCCGAATTTTTCGGTGCACGCAAGGGCGCCTACACCGGCGCCACGCAAGACCGCGAAGGCTACTTTCAGGCGGCCAAAGGCGGCACCCTGTTCCTCGACGAAATCGGCGACCTGCCGCTGGCCATGCAGGCCAAGCTGCTGCGTGTGATCCAGGAGCGGCGCGTGCGCGCGCTCGGTGGTGTGCAGGAAGAAGCGGTGGACGTGCGGCTCGTGAGCGCCACGCACCGCGACCTGAGCGCGCTGGTTCAAGGCGGGCAGTTCCGCCAGGACCTGTTCTACCGACTCAATGTAATCGAGCTGCGCACACCCTCGCTGCGCGAGCGGCGCGACGACCTGCCCGAACTCGCGCACGCCCTGCTGCAACGCATCTGCGTCGAGTCCGGCCAGGCCGCGCCCGAACTCTCGACCCGGGCGCTGGACTGGATCAAGGCCCGCGACCTGCCCGGCAACGTGCGCGAACTGGAGAACCTGTTGCAGCGCGCGCTGGCGCTGAGCAGCGGCGACCAACTGGAGCCCGAAGACTTCGGCGACACCGACGACACGGACGAGATCCCCACCCAACCCGACCAGCTGCCGGATTCGGCGCTGGCCAACTCGCCCCCTGCGCGCGCTTCCGACGAGATTCCGACCGACCTGCAGTCCTATCTGGACGAGCAGGAAAAGCAGGTCTTGCTCAAGGCCCTGCGCGAATGCGACTTCAACCGCACGGCCGCCGCGGCGCGGCTGGGTCTGAACCTGCGGCAGATGCGCTACCGCATCCAGCGCCTGGGCATCGCCATGCCCTCCAGCGACGACGATGCGGCCTGAAGCAGACGCCGGGTCGTGGACTGGCGGGTGGCTGGCCACAGCGCGTCACTGCCCGTCCCCCAACCAAGGCCCCCGGCCCGAGGGTGCGCAGATCGACCTGATCGTGCTGCACTCCATCAGTCTGCCGCCAGGTGTGTATGGCGGACCCGAGGTCGAACAGCTCTTCACCAACACGCTGGACTGGGACGCCCACCCCTACTTCGGGCAGATCCGGGGCATGGAAGTGTCGGCGCATTTTTTCATCCGCCGCGACGGTGAACTGGTGCAGTTCGTCGACGCCGATGCGCGCGCCTGGCACGCGGGCGCATCTTGCTGGCGCGGCCGGGACAACTGCAACGACGACTCCATCGGCATCGAACTCGAAGGCCTGGAAGGTGAGTCGTTCGAGAACGCGCAGTACGCCACCCTGGGGCAGTTGTGCCGCCACCTGCGGGAGCGATATCCGGTGGCCCACATCGCGGGCCACGAACACATCGCTCCCGGTCGCAAACAGGACCCGGGACCAGGATTCGACTGGGCTCGTTTGCAACACGAGCTGGGTTGGTCGCTGGCGTATTTTCCCGAGACGATGACCGGCGCAAACCCACCTGGCGGCTGACGTCACGATCCAGGCGGGACCGTCCGCCTCGCATGCACAAGCGGGCAGCGGCATTCACACGCAAATCGCGCCGGAAGGCCCGCCGTTGCTGCGCCTGAAACGCGGCGCCCAGTTTTTTCGGGCGCTCCGGCGCGACGCTGGCCCATTGCTGCGCACACCCTGATCGAACGCCCGTCGGGATCACCAAAACGGGGCACTCGCCATCGGGAAGGTTTTTTCTCGAGACACTACCTGTAGTGGCTTGAAGACCATCCACACACCAGATATAGTGTGTGCTCTGCGTTTCCAGTTTCGACACAGTCCACGTTGTTCCGGCCCGTTTTCACCCCCGCTGAGAACTTTCTGGCGCCCCGAGCAACGCCGCGATCCCGAACTGAAACCGAACGTCTTGCTCCCCGACCCCGTGCCTTGCGAGCAGGCCCATCACAACAAATGAAAGAGGAACCATGCTGACCGCTTCCCCCACTCCCGCCACACCGTCCGCCTCCCCGAAGCAGCCCATGGGTTCATCCACCTCGGCGCCCGCCGCCACGAACAGCTCGGTGTTCGCCCAGTACCAGATCATCCGCCGCAACGGCGCGGTGGTGTCCTTCGAACCCAGCAAGATCGCCGTGGCCATGATGAAGGCCTTCCTGGCGGTGCACGGCACCCAGGGCGCGGCCTCGGCCAGCGTGCGCGAAACGGTCGACGAACTCACCGGCGCGGTGGTCAAGGCGCTGATGCGCTCGCGCCCCGGTGGCGGCACCTTCCACATTGAAGACGTGCAGGACCAGGTCGAACTCGGCCTGATGCGCAGCAGCCACCACGAAGTGGCCCGCGCGTATGTGCTGTACCGCGAGCGTCGCACGCAAGAGCGCGCCCACCAGGCCGAAGTGGCCAAGCCGGCGGAAGCCCTGCTCCACGTGATCGATGGCGGCCAGCGCGTGCCGCTGGACCTGCAGCGCCTGCAAGCCCTGATCGCCGACGCCTGCAAAGGTCTGGGCAAGGATGTCCAGCCCGACCCGATCGTGGCCGAGACCAAGCGCAACCTGTACGACGGTGTGCCGATCGAAGAGGTCTACAAGGCCTCCATCCTGGCCGCCCGCACGCTGATCGAAAAAGATCCCGACTACACCTACGCCACCGCGCGTCTGCTGCTGCACACCATCGTCAAGGAAGTCATGGGCGAAGAAGTGCCCTCCACCGAGATGGGTGCGCGCTACGCCGACTACTTCCCGCAGTTCATCAAGAAGGGCGTGGACAACGACCTGCTCGACGAACGCCTGCTGCAGTTCGACCTGGCCCGCCTGGGCGCCGCGCTCAAGCCCGAGCGCGACCTGCAGTTCGACTACCTCGGCCTGCAGACGCTGTATGACCGCTACTTCCTGCACGTGCGCAAGACTCGCATCGAGTTGCCCCAGTCGTTCTTCATGCGCGTGGCCATGGGCCTGTCGCTCAACGAGATCGACCGCGAGGCGCGCGCCATCGAGTTCTACGAAGTGCTGTCCTCGTTCGACTTCATGTCGTCCACCCCCACCCTGTTCAACAGTGGCACCCTGCGCTCGCAGCTCTCCAGCTGCTACCTGACCACCGTGCCCGACGACCTCGACGGCATCTACGAGTCGATCAAGGAAAACGCGCTGCTCTCCAAGTTCGCCGGCGGCCTGGGCAACGACTGGACCCGCGTGCGCGCCCTGGGCAGCCACATCAAGGGCACCAACGGCGAGTCGCAAGGCGTCGTGCCGTTCCTGAAAGTCGTCAACGACACCGCCGTGGCAGTGAACCAGGGCGGCAAGCGCAAGGGCGCGGTCTGCACCTACCTGGAGACCTGGCACCTGGACATCGAGGAATTCCTGGAGCTGCGCAAGAACACCGGCGACGACCGCCGCCGCACCCACGACATGAACACGGCGAACTGGATTCCCGACCTGTTCATGAAGCGCGTGATGGAAAAAGGCGAGTGGAGCCTGTTCTCGCCCAACAGCGTGCCCGACCTGCACGACCTGTTCGGTGCCGACTTCGAGAAGGCCTACGTGGCCTACGAAGAAAAGGCCGCACGCGGCGAGATCAAGCCCTACCGCAAGGTGCCCGCCACCGACATGTGGCGCAAGATGCTCTCGATGCTGTTCGAGACCGGCCACCCCTGGATCACCTTCAAGGACGCCTGCAACGTGCGCAGCCCGCAGCAACACGCCGGCGTGGTGCACAGCTCCAACCTCTGCACCGAGATCACGCTCAACACCAGCGACACCGAAACCGCCGTGTGCAACCTGGGCTCGGTCAACCTGCTCAACCACATCAAGCACACGGACGACGGCGTCAAGGTGCTCGACCACGACAAGCTGCAGGTCACCATCAAGACCGCGATGCGCATGCTCGACAACGTGATCGACATCAACTACTACGCCGTCAAGAAAGCGCGCGACTCCAACATGCGCCACCGCCCGGTGGGCCTGGGTGTCATGGGCTTCCAGGATGCGCTGTACGAACTGCGCATTCCCTACGCCTCCAATGACGCGGTGGAGTTCGCCGACCGTTCGATGGAAGCCGTTTGCTACTACGCCTACTGGGCTTCCACCGAACTCGCCCGCGAGCGCGGCCGCTACGCCAGCTACAAAGGCTCGCTGTGGGACCAGGGCATCCTCCCGCCCGACACGCTCGACCTGCTGTCGCGCGAGCGCGGTGGTTATGTGGACGTGGACCGCTCGGTCAGCATGAACTGGGACGCACTGCGCCAGAAGATCGCCACTGACGGCATGCGCAACTCCAACTGCGTGGCCATCGCACCGACCGCGACCATCTCCAACATCATCGGCGTGGACGCCTCCATCGAGCCCTGCTTCGGCAACCTCTCGGTGAAGTCCAACCTCTCGGGTGAATTCACCGTCATCAACGGCTACCTGGTGAAGGACCTCAAGCGCCTGGGCCTGTGGGACGACGTGATGGTCATGGACCTCAAGCACTTCGACGGTTCGCTGCGTCCGATCGACCGCGTGCCACAAGAAGTGAAGGCGCTGTACGCCACTGCGTTTGAAGTGGAACCGCTGTGGCTGGTGGAAGCTGCGGCGCGTCGCCAGAAGTGGATCGACCAGGCGCAGAGCCTGAACATCTACATGGCCGGCGCCTCGGGCAAGAAGCTTGACGACACCTACAAGCTCGCGTGGCTGCGTGGTCTCAAGACCACCTATTACCTGCGCACGACCTCGGCCACACAAGCCGAAAAATCCACCGGTCGCACAGGCCAACTCAACGCCGTGTCGCTCGACGCCACCACCGCCGGTATGGCCGCGACCACCGCGGCGAATGCAGCCGCGGCATCCACTGCAACCGCGTCTGACGTGCCCGCCACCGACATCAAGTTCTGCGCAATCGACGACCCCGGTTGCGAAGCGTGTCAGTGAAAGACACGTCGCTGTGTTGTGTGTGCTGAGTCACATCGGTCTTCAATCGATGCAACACAGCAACACAAACACGGCGCAGCACACACGATCACTTTGCAATTCATGCAGACACTTTGATAATCCGAGGAATTGGAAACACCTATGTTGACCTGGGACGATCACACCACGCCCTCCACGAAGCCAGCGAACAACCCCATGCCCTCCAGCATGCAGGGTCTGCAAGCCTCACTGTCGAGTGAGCGCACCGCCTCCTCCGCTTCCATCGCTCCCTCTTTCTCTTCGAACGTTGCGCCAGCGAAGGCGCCTGTGGCAGCCGCTGCAGGCCATCGCGTCAACGCTGCCGACAAACGCATCATCAACGGCCAGACCGACGTCAACCAGTTGGTGCCGTTCAAGTACAAGTGGGCCTGGGAAAAATACCTCGCTACTTGCGCCAACCACTGGATGCCGCAGGAAGTGAACATGAGCCGCGACATCGCGCTCTGGAAGGATCCCAACGGTCTGACCGACGACGAGCGCCGCATCGTCAAGCGCAACCTCGGCTTCTTCGTCACCGCCGATTCGCTCGCCGCCAACAACATCGTGCTGGGCACCTACCGCCACATCACCGCGCCCGAGTGCCGCCAGTTCCTGCTGCGCCAGGCCTTTGAAGAAGCGATCCACACGCACGCTTACCAATACATCGTGGAGTCGCTGGGTCTGGACGAGTCCGAGATCTTCAACGCCTACAACGAAGTCCAGTCGATCCGTGACAAGGACGAGTTCCTGATCCCCTTCATCGAAGCGATCATGGACCCGAACTTCCACACCGGCACGCCCGAGACCGACCAGCGACTCCTGAAGAGCCTGATCGTTTTCGCCTGCCTCATGGAAGGCCTGTTCTTCTACGTCGGCTTCACACAGATCCTCGCGCTGGGCCGCCAGAACAAGATGACCGGTGCCGCCGAGCAGTACCAGTACATCCTGCGCGACGAGTCCATGCACTGCAACTTCGGCATCGACCTGATCAACGCGATCAAGATGGAGAACCCGATGCTGTGGACGGCCGAGTTCAAGGAAGAGATCAAGCAGCTGTTCCTCAAGGCCGTCGAGCTCGAGTACCGCTACGCCGAAGACACCATGCCGCGCGGCGTGCTCGGCATGAACGCCTCCATGTTCAAAGGCTACCTGCGCTACATCGCCAACCGGCGTGCCACGCAGATCGGCCTGGAGCCCATGTTCCCGAACGAAGAGAACCCGTTCCCCTGGATGAGCGAGATGATCGACCTCAAGAAGGAACGCAATTTCTTCGAAACCCGCGTGATCGAATACCAGACGGGCGGCGCCCTGTCCTGGGACTGATGCCACGGCCGGGGTCGCACTGCCCAATTGAACCCATCTCACATGCGTTTCGACATTTCAAAACCTTGCTTCAGTCACCTCGGTGCCGTGAGCAGGGTTTTGTCACAGGATTCAACACCTTGGGGCCAGCCGTGGATGCATCCACACGGCTCCAGCGCGTTGAATCACTTCACCGGCACAGTGACCGGATGAAGTGCTCTTTGCAACTTGATCAAGGAGAAAACAATGGCAACTGCGAAAAAAGCCCCGGCTAAAAAAGCTGTGGCAAAAAAGGCCGCCCCGGCCAAAAAAGTCGCTGCGAAGAAAGCAGCTCCTGCGAAGAAAGCCGCACCGGCTAAGAAAGTCGTCGCGAAGAAGGCTGCACCAGCGAAGAAAGCTGCTGCGAAGAAGCCCGTCGCCAAGAAGGCTGCACCAGCGAAAAAAGCTGCTGCCAAAAAGCCAGCGGTGAAGAAGGCTGCACCGGCGAAGAAAGCCGCTGCGAAGAAGCCTGTCGCCAAGAAGGCCGCACCAGCGAAGAAAGCTGCTGCCAAGAAGCCTGCTGCGAAAAAAGCAGCGCCTGCGAAGAAGGCCGCCCCAGCGAAGAAAGCTGCGAAGCCTGCTGCGAAAAAAGCAGCACCTGCAAAGAAGGCAGCTCCGGCCAAGAAGGCCGCCGTCGCGAAGGCAGCCCCAGCAAAAAAAGCTGAGCCGGCCAAGAAGCCGGCGGCCCCTGCTGCTCCTGCGGCTCAGACGAAGCTCAACCCTCAGGCTGCCTGGCCGTTTCCCACGTCCAGCAAGCCCTGAAGTCGTCCTTGCGATGACTTGCAGCCCGGCGCGAAAGCGCCGGGCTTTTTCATGTCCGCTTCAGGGCGCAGGTGCGGTGTAGTTCTGACCACCGCGGGTCGAGATCTTGGCCGCACCCATGCGGTTGCCCAGCTCGGCGCAACGCGCCAGCGACCAGCCCTGCTCCAGTCCATGCAGCAGCGCCGCGCGGAACGCATCACCACAACCCGTGGGGTCAACCACTTCGGTGGCCTTCACACCCGGCACCATGGTCTTCTGCCCCCCCTCCCACACCTCGCAACCGTGCTCGGCCAGCGTGACGATGAGACCACGCACGCGCGATGCGATGTCTTCGAACGACCAGCCGGTGCGGTCGGACAGCATCTTGCCTTCGTAGTCATTCACCGTGATCCAGGTCGCCAGCTCGATGAACTGTTTGAGCTCGTCACCGTTGAACATGGGCAGGCCCTGCCCCGGATCGAACACAAAGGGCACACCTGCGGCGTGCAACTGCTGCGCATGGGTCAGCATGGCGTCGCGACCATCGGGCGAGATGATGGCCACCGAGATGTCGGTGCGCGCGGGCACCCGGTTCTCATGGGCCATCGACATGGCGCCAGGGTGGAACGCGGTGATCTGGTTGTTGTCGCGGTCGGTCATGATCATGGCCTGCGCGGTGTAGCTCTCGATCGCGCTGTTCACATGCGCGGTGTCCACGCCCAGCGAACGCAGCCGTTCCAGGTATTCCTGGCCATCGTTGCCCAGCGTGGCCAAGGGCACGGCGTGCGCGCCCAGCTGGCGCAAGCCGTAGGCGATGTTGCCGGCGCAGCCACCGTATTCACGCCGCAGAGCGGGCACCAGAAAGGACACGTTGAGGATGTGCAACTGGCTGGGCAGTATCTGCTCGGCAAAGCGCCCCTCGAAGGTCATGATGGTGTCGAAGGCGAGTGAGCCGCAAACAAGAATGGGCATGGTGGGATGGATCCAGAGGGTTGAGAGGTGTCAGGGATAAAAGACGAGCGCGCGGTAGCCGGCCATGGGCGTGGCTTCACCGACCGAAAGCGACAGGCGAAAGCTCACGGTCAGCGAGCCCTGTGCCGGCAGCACCTCGGGAGCATCGGGCCATTCTTCGGGCAGGAACACGCGGCGCGAAATGACCTGATCGCGCGTGTCGGTCAGGCTCAGTTCCAGCGCCGGCAAGGCGAGCGCCATGTCGGACGTGTTCTTGAGCACGAGATCGAACGAATGGAAGTTGCCGAGCCTGCGAACCAGCGCTGAGCTGTCGATCACGATGGCTTCGATGTTGCGCACCGGTCCCACACGGCAGCCCAGCGGCGCACAGACCTGCTCCAGCAGCGGTTTCAGGTCAGGACGCCAGGCGGCGAGCCGGTCTCGCTCGTGCAGCGCCCATTGCGTGGCGAGCAAAGCACCGAGCAACAAGACCAGCAAGGACAAGCCGATGCGCACACCGGGCGACTGCCAGAAGGCGCGCTTGCGGGCCTGGCGCACAAACCCCGGCACGGCTTCGGGTTCGGGTGCCATGGCGACTTCGTCGTCGGGCTCGTCGACGGGTGCTGGCGCCGCAGGCGATGGACTTCTGGAAACGGTGGCCTCTGCCTTGGCCGTGGCCACCGATGCATCCGCGGCGGCCTTGGCAGCGGCGAATCGCTGGAGTTCGGTGCTGAAGTCGGCATCCTCGGGTGTCTCTGCGCGCAGCTCGTCGGGCAGTGGCATGGGCGGCCGGGTGACCAGTTCGTCCTCAGCCGGGTCGCTGGCGGCGGTGAGTTGAGGCGACGGATCTGACGGCCCGGGAGTGGGAGCATCTCCGGCAGTAGCTGGCGCGTCCGGCGTCCAGGGCTCCAGATAGAGCGTGGCGTCGAACACATCGGCGCAGTGGCCACAACGCACCCAGCCTTCGGAGATCTTCAGTTGATCGGCAACGATCCTGAAGGTCGTTCCGCAGGCCGGACAACGGGTGGTGAAACTCATGCGCCGATTATCGGGGGCGCTGCGCTGCGGCTCAGGCCTTGACCGCGGTCATGAGGATCCAGCCCTCTTCTTCGTCGCTGACCTGCAACGCCACCCAGGGTGCATAGGCCTCGATCAACTCCTCGGCCTGTCGCGCCAGAATGCCCGCGAGCACCAGGTGTCCACCGGAGCGCACATGCGAGCACAACAGCGGTGCCAGCACCTTCAGCGGCGTGGCCAGGATGTTGGCCAGCACAAGATCGTGTTCACCCCGGGCGATGTCGGGCAGGCCTTCGCTCAGCGTGACGTGGTTGGCCGAGGCGTTGAGCCGGGTCGACTCCACGGCGGCCGGATCGATGTCCACCGCCACGATTTCGCGCGCGCCGAACTTGGCCGCACCGATGGCGAGGATGCCGGAGCCACAGCCGTAGTCGAGCACACGCGAGCCCACCGGCGGGTGCTGGGCCGTCCAGCGCAGACACATGCGGGTGGTGGGGTGTGTGCCGGTGCCGAAGGCCAGGCCCGGGTCGAGCCGGATCACCTGCTCGGCCGCGGCCGGCGGTTCGTGCCAGCTCGGCACGATCCAGAAGGTGGGCGTGATCTCCACCGGGGTGAATTGGGACTGCGTGAGCCGCACCCAGTCCTGCTCGGGCACCGCCTGCACACCCAGCACCGCGCAACCGGAAAAGAAGTCCTGCAGCTTGAGCAGCCCGGCCCCTTCGCGCGCCGCGGTCTCGGACGCAAACAGCGCCACCACGCGCGAACGCTGCCAGCCCTCCTTGGGCGGCGGCATGCCGGGTTCACCAAACAGCGCCTGCTCGGCGTCGGTCATGGCGTCGGCGTCTTCCACCGAGGTGCTCAAGGCATCAAGCGCGTCCAATGCCTCGCTCACGGACTCGACCGAGGCCTCGGGCACCATCAAGACCAGTTCAAACAGAGACCCGGCCGATGGCTGGGTCTGACTGGCGCGATCAGCGTTCACGTTGCGAAAGCCACTCTTCAAGGTAGTGGATGTTGGTGCCGCCGGCCACGAAGCTGGCGTCCACCATCAACTCGCGGTGCAGCGGGATGTTGGTCTTGATGCCTTCGATCACCGTCTCGGCCAGCGCCGTGCGCATGCGGGCCAGGGCCTGCTCGCGCGTGTCGCCGTGCACGATGATCTTGCCGATCATGGAGTCGTAGTTCGGTGGCACGAAGTAGTTGGTGTAGGCGTGCGAATCCACGCGCACACCCGGGCCGCCCGGCGCGTGCCAGGTCGTGATGCGGCCGGGCGAAGGCGTGAACTTGTAGGCGTCTTCGGCGTTGATGCGGCACTCGATGGCGTGTCCGCGCAGCTGAACCTGACGCTGCGTGAACGGCAGCTTTTCGCCAGCCGCCACCGCGATCTGCGTGCGCACGATGTCCACGCCCGAAATCCATTCGGTCACCGGGTGCTCCACCTGCACGCGCGTGTTCATCTCGATGAAATAGAACTCGCCGTTTTCGAACAGGAACTCGAAGGTGCCGGCACCGCGGTAGCCGATCTTCTTGCAGGCGGTGGCGCAACGCTCACCGATCTTTTCGATCAGGCGGCGCGGGATGCCCGGCGCCGGTGCTTCTTCGATCACCTTCTGGTGGCGCCGCTGCATGGAGCAGTCGCGCTCACCAAGATACACCGCGTTGCGGTGCGTGTCGGCCAGGATCTGGATCTCGATGTGGCGCGGGTTCTGGAGAAACTTCTCCATGTAGACCTCGGCGTTGCCGAACGCCGCACCGGCTTCCGCCTTGGTGGTCTGCACCGCGTGCAGCAGCGCCGCTTCGGTGTGCACCACGCGCATGCCGCGCCCACCGCCACCGCCAGCGGCCTTGATGATCACGGGATAACCGACCGCCTTGGCGGTGCGCTTGATGACCACCGGGTCGTCGGGCAATGCACCTTCTGAACCCGGCACGCACGGCACGCCGGCGCGGATCATGGCCTGCTTGGCCGACACCTTGTCGCCCATGAGGCGGATGGAATCGGGCGAGGGGCCGATGAAGGTGAAGCCGCTCTTTTCCACACGCTCGGCGAAGTCGGCGTTCTCCGACAGGAAACCGTAGCCGGGGTGGATGGCTTCGGCGTCGGTGACCTCGGCGGCCGAGATGATGGCCGGCATGTTGAGGTAACTGTGGGCGCTGGACGCCGGGCCGATGCAGACAGCCTCGTCGGCCAGCCGTACGTACTTGGCGTCGCGGTCGGCCTCGGAATACACCATCACCGCCTTGATGCCCATTTCGCGGCAGGCGCGCTGCACGCGCAGTGCGATCTCTCCACGGTTGGCGATCAGGATTTTCTTGAACATGGGCTCGGGGCCTTCTTTATTCGATCACGTACAAAGGCTGGCCGTACTCAACGGCCTGGCCGTTGTCCACCAGGATCTTGGTCACGGTGCCGGACTTGTCGGCTTCGATCTCGTTGAGGATCTTCATGGCCTCGACGATGCAGATCGTCTCGCCTTCCTTGATGGTGTCGCCGATCTCCACAAAGGGCTTGGCGCCCGGGCTGGAGGCGCGGTAGAAAGTACCGACCATGGGGGACTTGACGGTGTGGCCCACCGGCTCGGCGGGCGCGGCCGCCGCTGCGGGCGCCACTTCGACGGCGGGCACCACCGGAGGTGCCACGGGTGCGGGCGCCATGCTGTAGGTGACGGGTGCCGCGGCGGACACCGGCGCGCTCTTGACGATGCGGACCTTGCCCTCCGCTTCAGTGATCTCCAGTTCCGACACGTTCGACTCGGACACCAGATCGATCAGCGTCTTCAGTTTTCTCAAATCCATGATTTCTCCAACGAAAAGCGGCTAATTTGTTCTAAGTTCGAGCAACTTCAAGGCTGTCGACCCACCCCCACCGTCCAGGGTGCCGCAGTGTACACGAAGGGATGTGCGGTAGCACACGCTTGGACCGACCCGGCTGGCCAGCCCACCGCGCCAAGGCCCATTGCCATTTTTGGCGACGAAGCTGGAATTTAGTCCTTTATGGGCTGACATTCCCGGCACTGGACCAGCGGTCGGCCAAGCCAGCGAAAGATCAGCCCAGCTGTGCCCACTGGGCCAGATCGTTCTCGGACACTTTGCCGATCTTGCGGTGCAAGACTGTTCCCTCTGCTCCAAAAACCACCGTGTACGGCAAGCTGCCGCTGGGGTTGCCCAGGCTGCGGCTGAGCTCGGTACCGGCGAAGCCGGCCATGCCCACGGGGAAGTTCAGCGGCAGCTTTTGCAGAAAGCCGCGCACCGCGCTGGGCTGGTCGACCGCCAGGCCGAGCACCTGCCAGCCTTGCGGCGCGTTGGCCGTGTTGAATGCGTTGAGCAAGGGCAGCTCTTCGACACACGGCGGGCACCAAGTGGCCCAGAAATTCACCAGCAACGGGCGGCCGCGCATGGCCGCCAGATTCAACGCCTCGCCGTTGGGACCTTCAAAAGTACCGGCCCAGAACGCGGCTTCGGCGCCACTCAACACGGGCTGCGGCGCGATCCGGCGCCACGACAGCCAGGCGCCCGCAGCGGCGGCGGCCGCGGCAACCCCGGCCATCAGGAAGGTTCTTCGTTGTGGTGTCATGGGGTGGTTTCGTCCAATCCAGGGGTGTCAGGTGCCTCGGCCATGCGTTGCCGCAGCGCTGTCGCGTCGCCGCGCGGCTTGCGGCCTTGGGCATCGGGCTTGAGGGCGCCCCGCAGGTCGTCGTGCTCGTGCACCATCAGGTGAACCAGCACCCACTGGCCCAGGGCGTCGCAACGGGTGCGCAAGGTCAGCGCGTCCACGGGCTCGCCGCGCCAGCCATTCACCGTGCCAGGGTGGTATTCCACCCGGTGGTCGAGCAAGGCCCACTCGGGCGCCTTCGGGTCGTCGCAAAAGAGCTGCATGTAGAGATCGCTGTGGCGCGTGGCGGTTCCGTGCCAGACCGATCCACCCAGGTGCGGGCGAAAAGCTTTGAGACGCTCCATCCACAACAGGGCCAGCTCGCGCAGCGCCAGCAGCTCGCCGGGCTGGGTGTCCGCACAGAAGATGTCGATGTGTTCACGCACCGCGGCTTCCAGCGTGGCGTTGTCGGGCAGGGCCGTGCGCGACGGCAGGCCCAGCTGTTTGACGGCCTGGCGTTTCGCAGCCGCGTATTCCAGGCCCTCCTCGGCCACGAGGCGGGCGGCCACGGCCGCAATTTCAAAGGTGATGTCTTCCCGGCTCGCTTCCATCCACCGATTGTGCCCGCCCATGTCGCGCGGGACGGCATTGCCCGGCCATACCCGCAAGCCCCGGGTGGGGCGCCACCTAGAATCGCCCGATGCACATTCACATCCTGGGCATTTGCGGCACCTTCATGGGCGGTCTGGCCGCCCTGGCCCGCGAAGCCGGCCACCGCGTCACCGGCTGCGACGCCGGCGTTTACCCCCCCATGAGCGACCAGCTGCGCGCGCTCGGCATCGACCTGATCGAAGGCTTCGACGCCGACCAGCTCGCACTCAAGCCCGACATGTTCGTCATCGGCAACGTGGTGAGCCGCTCGCGCAAGCCCGACGGCACGCCGAAGTTCCCGCTGATGGAAGCCATCATGGACAGCGGCGCGGCCTACACCAGCGGCCCGCAGTGGCTGGCCGAACACGTGCTGCAGGGCCGGCATGTGCTGGCGGTGGCCGGTACCCACGGCAAGACCACCACCACCGCCATGCTGACCTGGATCCTGGAGGCCAATGGCCTGCAGCCGGGTTTTTTGGTGGGCGGAGTGCCTTTGAACTTCGGTGTGTCCGCCCGCCTGGGCACACCGGCGGCCGGCGAGAACCGTTTTGCCGCCGGGCCGCCCCAAGGCAAAACAGCCCCCTCGGGGGGCAGCGAACCACACGCAGTGGGGAGCGTGGGGGCTTTCGTTATCGAGGCGGACGAGTACGACACGGCGTTCTTCGACAAGCGCAGCAAGTTCGTGCACTACCGCCCGCGCACGGCCATCCTGAACAACCTCGAGTTCGACCATGCCGACATCTTTGACGACCTCGCCGCCATCGAACGCCAGTTCCACCACCTGATCCGCACCGTGCCGCCGTCGGGGCGTGTGGTGTCCAACGGTCTGGAGGAAAGCCTGGACCGCGTGTTGCACCAGGGACTGTGGAGCGAGCTGCGCACCTTCGGCGCGGCGGTAAGCGACTTCACCGCCGTGGGCGAACCCCATGCTTTCGATGTGCTGAACCAGGGCAAACCAGCGGGCCGGGTGGAATGGTCACTCAGCGGCGTGCACAACCAGCTCAACGCACTCGCGGCGATTGCCGCCGCCGAACACGTGGGCGTGGCCCCGGCCGATGCGGCGCGGGCGCTGGCCGGCTTCGAGAACGTGCGCCGGCGCATGGAGGTCCGTGGCAGCGTGGCCCGCGCGGGCGGTGCCATCACCGTCTACGACGACTTCGCCCACCACCCCACCGCCATCCGCACCACACTGGACGGACTTCAACGCCGCCTGGGCAGCCCACGCGGGCGCATCCTGGCCGTGTTCGAACCGCGCAGCAACACCATGAAGCTGGGAACGATGAAGTCGCAGCTGCCCTGGAGCCTGGAAGCGGCCGATCTCGCGTTCTGCCACTCGGGCGGGCTGGACTGGGACGCCACCGAGGCCCTGGCCTCCATGGGCGCACGGGCTCAGGTGGGCAAGAACATCGACGAGCTGGTGACCCAGGTGGTGTCAGCCGCTCAAGCAGGCGACCACATCGTCTGCATGAGCAACGGTGGTTTTGGCGGTGTGCACGAGCGTTTGCTGAAAGCGCTCGCCGCTTGAAGAAGCGCACGTGCCCGAGCATCGCGGAGCTGGCTTTGCCAGGCCGAAGGCGGCGCGGGGGTGCTCCCCTGCTAGTAGCTCAGCGATTGCGCGGGAACATCGATTGAAATGACGGGTTTGGCGAGCGCAGCGCTGGCTGCCCGCGCAAACGCCATCGCCCACGCGCGGTGTGCGTCGTCCCGAAATCGCTCCTCGCCCACGGCCTCGGCCACGCCCAGGATCTTGTCGGCCGTGAGCACCTTGCCGGTCGGCCGGATGGGCTCACAACCCAGGAAGGTGAACTGCTCGTCCAGCCAGCTGCGGGCCAGGTCGTGCGGCATGGGCTGCACCTCTTCCAGATCGAAGTGGTAGGTGGAGCGGGCGCCCCAGCTCACGGTGACTTGGCTTCGCATGGTGGATCTCCTGATGGGCTTCCATTGTGGCCCTCGCCTGTGGCGAGCAACCCCGTGAAAGCCCGCAGCCTGTTCAGGCCCTGGCCTGGCGCGCGGTCTGCACCGCGCCCGACAACACCTCGAGCGCCTGCAACGAATCGCTCCAGCCCAGGCAGGCATCGGTGATGCTCTGGCCGTACTTGAGCGCGCCCACCTCGTCCTTGCCCGGGGTGAACTTCTGCGCGCCGGCTTCGATGTGGCTCTCGATCATCACGCCGAAGATGCTGCGCGAGCCGCCAGTGATCTGACCCGCGATGTCGCGCGCCACATCGAGCTGCTTCTCGTGCTGCTTGCTGCTGTTGGCGTGGCTGCAGTCCACCATCAGGCGCGGTGGCAGCTTGGCGGCTTCGAGCTCTTTCACCGACGCGGCCACGCTGGCAGCGTCGTAGTTGGGCGCCTTGCCGCCGCGCAGGATCACGTGGCAGTCCTTGTTGCCGTTGGTCTGCACGATCGCAACCTGCCCGTTCTTGTGCACGGACAGGAAGTGGTGGCCACGCGAAGCGGCCTGGATGGCGTCGGTGGCTATTCTGATGTTCCCGTCGGTGCCGTTCTTGAAACCGATCGGTGCCGACAGGCCCGAGGCCAGTTCGCGGTGCACCTGGCTTTCGGTGGTGCGCGCGCCGATGGCGCCCCAGGCGATGAGGTCACCGATGTACTGCGGCGAGATCACGTCGAGAAACTCGCTGCCCGCCGGCAGGCCCAGGCGGTTGATCTCGATCAGCAGCTGGCGCGCGATGCGCAGGCCTTCGTCGATGCGGTAGCTCTCGTCCAGGTAGGGGTCGTTGATCAACCCCTTCCAGCCCACGGTGGTGCGCGGCTTCTCGAAGTACACACGCATCACGATCTCGAGTGTGTCGGCGTACTTGTCGCGCAGGGGCTTCAGGCGGCGCGCGTAATCCACCGCCGCCGCCGGGTCGTGGATCGAGCAGGGGCCGATGATCACCAGCAGGCGGTCGTCCTTGCCGTGCAGGATGTTGTGGATGCGCTGGCGGGTCTGGCTGATCAGCGCCTCCACCGGTGTGCCACCGATGGGGAAGAAGCGGATCAGGTGCTCGGGTGGGGGCAACACAGTGATGTCCTTGATGCGTTCGTCGTCGGTCTGGCTGGTCTTGTCGATCGAACGGGTGTGCCAGGCATCGCTGCTGGTCGGGGCATGTTTCGCGGTCATCACGGGGCTCCTGGGGCTGGTGTTGCGGGTGGGGAACGGGGACGAAAAAAAACCGCCGGGCTGAGGGCTCCGGCGGTTTGATCGAGATCTGGTGATGCGCTTACAGCCTCGCCTCTCGTCCGCCGGGGACTGAGAACCAAAAATAAAAGGCAAAGAAGTTGCGCGCTTGCATGGGTTGGCAATGTAGCACAGGGCTGCTGATGGCTGGCTTACTGGCGGAACACCACCGCGTCCAGCCCGAGCGCGCGGATGCGCGCCGCCGCGTCGTCGGCGAGTGCCCGGCTGCCGAACGGGCCCACACGCACGCGGGTGCGCTGGCCATTGGGCGAGTCGACCACCTGGATGAAGGCCGGCAGACCGGCATCGACCAGCCGCGTGAGCACACGGTCGGCATTGCCGGCGTCGGCGAACAGCCCGACGTTGATGGCGAAGCTCTGCAACGGGTCGGCTCGGCTCGCCGGCGCGGTGGGCCGTTGCGCCGGCACTTGAGCCGCCACGGGTGCGGGCGTCAATGTGGCCGTGGGCTGCGGGGCCACCGGTTCGGCCGGTGGCACCGGCGGTGGCTCGGCCACAGGCTCGCTGGGTGACGGCGTGGGTGGTGGCTCAACGGGCTGGACAGGGGTCGGTGGCACGGGCTGCACGGGCGGTGGCTCCGCAGGCGCCACCGTCTCGGGCAGCGCCTCCGTGGGCAGGACCGGCCGGTCGTCGACCCACCGAGACAAGCCCCAGTAGGCCCCCGCCGCCGCAACAGCCAGCACCGCGTTGATGAGCACCAGGCTCAGCAGGCGTTTGCGGTTGCTCGCGCGTTGCGCCAGGGCACCGCAGGCTTCGCGCACCGTCTTGGCGTCGCGCACGGCGCGCGTCATGCTCCGGCGCGTGTCGGCGTGCAGCCAGGCGTTGCCATACACACCGGGAATCAGACAGCTCAACACCAGGATCGCGCCCAGGAATCCCCATTCCGCGAGCGACGGCTTGGCCAGCCATTCGCGGCCCAGCCCCAGCACCAGCAAGGCCAGGCCCTCCACCGCGGCCACGTACACCAGGGCAACCCCCCAGAGCTGGCGGAACACCAGCCAGTTGAGCGTGAGCAGCGCCGCCGCCCAGTTCCAGCTGGGGCCGGCGCGGCCCTCTTCGTCAAAGCGCTCGAACACCGGCAGGTACCGACCGACGTTCACCGTGCCGAGAGCGGCACGGTAGAGCGCGATGGTGGCGCTTTCCGGGGCGGTCGCGGCGGGCTGCGAGGGGGCTGGCATGGCGCGATTCTGGCACGCGGCATGCGGGTTGTTGCCATCGCCGCAGGGGACGGGTTCTGCCCACAATGGGCGCTTCCTGTTCCAACGCATCCTGCCCATGAGCCCCAGTCAGATCATCGTGTTGGCCACGCCGGTGTTCTTCGCACTGATCGCTGTCGAATACGCCGTCGGCCTCAAGCGCCGGCGCAACACCTACCGCCTCGACGACGCGATCAGCAGCATCGGCCTGGGCATGCTCAGCCAGATCAGCGCGGTGTTCACGCGGCTGCTGCGCGTGGGCATCTACACCGCGGTCTACTCGGCGGTGGCGATCTGGCCCGACCACCCGTTCTGGACCACCTGGGCCGGCTGGCTCACCGCGCTGGTGTTCTACGACTTCTGCTACTACTGGCTGCACCGCGCGGGGCATGAGAGCGCCGTCTTCTGGGCAGCCCATGTGGTGCACCACCAGAGCCAGGACTACAACCTGTCCACCGCGCTGCGCCAGACCAGTTCGGGCGCGCTGCTGGGTTGGGTCTTCTACCTGCCCATGGCGGTGGCCGGGGTGCCACCGCTGGTGTTCGGCATCGTCGCCCTCATCGACCTGCTCTACCAGTTCTGGGTGCACACCGAACAGGTGAAGAAGCTCGGCTGGTTCGACCGCTGGTTCTGCAGCCCGTCCAACCACCGCGTGCACCACGCGGTGAACGACCGTTATCTGGACCGCAACTACGGCGGCATCCTGATCGTGTGGGACCGGCTCTTCGGCAGCTTCAAGGAAGAAGACGAGCCGTGCGTCTATGGCACTCGCAAGCCGCTGCAAAGCTGGGACCCGCTGTGGGCCAACGGCGAGGTGTACTGGAGCCTGCTCAAGGATTCGTGGCACACACGCCGTTGGGCCGACAAGCTGCGCGTGTGGTTCAAACCGCCGGGCTGGCGGCCGGCCGACGTGGCCGCGCGCTTCTCCGCGCCGGCCTTCGACATCGCGCAGGTGCAGCGCTACGCACCGCCCATGGAGCGCGGCGTGCAGTGGTTTGCCGGCCTGCAGTTCATCGCCCTGCTCGCGGGCGTGGCGGGTTTCCTGTGGTTCGCCGATGGGTGGCCGTTGTCGCGCAGCGCGGTGGTGTTCGCGGTGCTGGTGGTGGCGCTGTGGGCCATCGGCGCGGTGATGCAGGGCCGCATCGGCATGGGCGAGGCACTGCTGATCGAATGCGCGGCGCTGTCCATGGCCAGCGCCGCGCTGGGCTGGGTGGAACTGCACCGCGTGTTCAAGCCGCTGACCATGCTGGTCGCGATGGCGGTGGTGCTGGGCCATGTGCGTGGGTCGGGTGGCTTGCAGCGATCCAACGGCCTGTTGCCGGGAGCGCTGGCCCTGTCGCTGGCGGGCGATGCCTTCCTGATGTTCCCCGGTTACTTCATCCCGGGACTCGTGTCCTTCCTGCTCGCCCACCTGGCCTACATCGCGCTGTTCCGCCAGGGTGTGCCGTGGTTTCCGAGCCAACGCGCGCTCGTGGCCACGCTGGGCATTGGTGCTGCGATGTATGCCTTTCTCTGGCAAGGTGGTCTGCCGGCCGCGCTGCGTGCTCCGGTGGCGGCCTACGTGCTGGTGATCGCACTCATGGCCGCCCAGGCCATCGGCCGCGCCACGGTGCACCGAACTGCCACGGCCATCGGCGTGGCGCTGGGTGCGGCCTTCTTCATGCTCAGCGACTCCCTGCTTGCGATCAACAAGTTCGTGTCGCCGCTGCCCATGTCTCAGGTGTGGGTGCTGAGCACCTACTATGCGGCGCAGATTTTGATCGTGATGAACATGGTTCGGTCAGCGCCCGCGCCAGACCCGCACTGACCGTCGGGCTCCCGCTCACCCAGCCAGCGGCGTGGCCTCGTCGCGCGCGATGCGGCCGTCCACCAGCTCCACCAGCCGGTCGCAGCGCGCCGCCAGGCGCGGGTCGTGCGTGACCACGACGAAGGACACACCGCGCTCGGCGTGCATGCGCCGCAACAACACGAACACATCGTCGGACGAGGCGGTGTCCAGGTTGCCGGTGGGCTCGTCCGCCAGCACCAGCGGCGGCTCCATCACCAGCGCGCGGGCGATCGCCACGCGTTGCTGCATGCCCCCCGAGAGCTGCCCCGGCCGTTTGTCCATGGCCTGGGCCAGACCCACCGCGTCCAGCAACTCGCGGGCCCTCGCCAGCTGCGCCGCACCGACCCGGCCCTCGGCCATGAGCGCGGGCATGGTCACGTTTTCCAGCGCGGTGAAGGCCGGCAGCAGGTGGTGGAACTGGAACACGAAGCCGAGCTTGTTGCGCCGGCGCATGGTCAGGCCGTTGTCGTCCAGCCCCTGCACTTCTTCCCCTTGAAAACGGTAGGTGCCCGAACTCATGCGTTCGAGCAGGCCGACGATGCTGAGCAAGGTGCTCTTGCCCGAGCCCGAGGGGCCGATGAGCGCGATGAATTCGCCCGGCATCACGCGCAGGTTGAGGCCGTGCAGCACCTCGGCTTCGCTGGGCAGGCCGGCGTTGTAGGTCTTGCGCACCTCGCTGAGTTCGATCAGGGGCACCGGGTCGGGCATGGCGCTCATGGGCTCACATCCGGATGGCCTGGCCCGGGTCCATGGCCGCGGCGCGGCGCGCCGGTGCAATGGCCGCGAGCACGCCGCACACCGTGGCCAGCACGGCCACCTGCAGCGCCAGCAGCGGTGGCAGGGAAATGGAGAACAGCGGCTGTCCGTCGGAGCCGCGCACGAAGGTGGTGAACAGCCAGATCATCAACACGGCCAGGGCGATACCGAGCACCGAGCCCACCGCGCCCACCACCGCGCCCTGCACCAGGAACACCCGCAGCACCTGGGCGCGCGTGGCGCCCATGGCGCGCAGGATGCCGATCTCGCGGCGCTTCTGCACCACCGACACCACCAGCACACTGGCGATGCCCAGCACCACCACCACCAGCACCACACCGCGAATGAGGCTGGTGCTCACCGACTGCGCGTTGAGGGCCGAGACCAGCTGGGCGTTGCTCTCCTGCCAGCTCTCCAGCTGGTAGGGCAACTGGCGACGCAGGTCTTCGGTGAGTCCCTGCGCGGCCCACACGTCGTCCACCGTGAGGTCGATGGTGGTGGCGCCACCGGGCAGGCCGAGCAGGCTTTGTGCGCCGCGCAGCGGCAGGATCACGGTGCGGCGGTTGAGTTCTTTCACCCCGAAGTCCGCCAGCGCGGTCACGCGCACCGGTTCGCTCAGGGTGGCGGTCTGCACCGTGAGGCGATCCCCCACGCGCACGCCCAGATCGGCCGCCAGGTCGCGGCCCACGACGGCCTCGCCCGGCGCCAGGCGCGCGGTGCCGCTGACCACCTTGCTGCGCAGGCCGACGATGCGGTCGTAACGGTCCAGTTCCACCCCGAAGAGCGAAATGGATTGCGTGGCCTCGCCGCGCAGCGCCAGCGCACCGCCGGCCACCATGGGCGAGACCGCCGCGATGCCGGGCAGCCGTTCGAGCTGCGGCACCAGCGCCTGCCAGTTGGCCACCGAGCGCAGGCGCTGCGCGCGCGGCTGGGCTTCGGTCAGGGTGGTCGTGCCAGCCGCCCGGGTGGCGGGCGGCGCCACCACGTCGTCGGGTGCGCTCAGCGTGATGTGGGCCTGCGCGCCCAGCGTCTTGTTCAGCGTGTTGGTCTGCAGACCGCTGATGAGCGCCGAGATGTAGGCGATCACGGCCACCCCGGCCGCCACGCCCACGATGATCAGCACAGTCTGCATGCGGCCCTCGCGCAGGAAGCGCATGGCCACCCGCCGCTCGAAACCCAGCCACCCGCTCATGGACGTGCCTTCACCGCTCAGCGCCCCATGGCGTTGGTCAGCGCGGCCCCGGCGTCGGGTGCGTTCGCACCGGGCCCCATCGGCTGACCCGGCTGCCAGGGCACCTGGCGCACACGCACGCGGCTGCCGGCCTGCGGCGTGCCGCCGATCAGCACCACATCCCCCTCGGCCAGACCCTCGATCACCTCGGCGGCATCGAGCGTGCGCAGGCCAAGCGTCACCGCGCGGCTGCGCGCCACGCCCGCGTCGCTCACCATCACGGCGGCCGATCCGTCGGGCAGCGCGGTGCGCAGGGCGGCCAGCGGCAGCACCAGCGCCCGCTCGCGTCGGGCGGTTTCCACCTCGACCGACACCGTCATGTCTTCGCGCAGAAAAGCCGGTGCGGGTGCGTCCAGCGTGAGCTGGACTTCGATGGCACCGCGCTGCGCATCCACGGACGGGGCGATCGACAGCACGCGCGCGGCCAGCGGCTGCCCGGCAAACGCGTCGGCCACCACGCGGGCGACCTGGCCGGTCTGCAGCTGGTCGAGGAAACGCTCGTCGACCGGCGCCACGATCTGCGTGGGGCCGGCCAGCGCCAGGCCCAGCAAGGCTTTGCCGGGCTGCACGATCTGGCCGGGCTCGACCTCGCGCAGCAAGACCTGCGCATCGGCCGGTGCCACCAGCGTGGTCTGGGCCAGCCGGGCGCGCGCCGCCTCGGTGGTGGCCTGCGCCACTGCCAGCTGGGCCTTCGCCTGCACCAGGTCGGAGCCGGTTTCTTCGTTGGCCCGCGTCTGCGCGCGCGCACTGGCCTGCTGGGCCTGGGCCACCTCCAGCGCGCGCCGGACCTCGTCCAGGCGCGAGGCGCTCACAAAGCCCTGCGCCACCAGTTGTTCGGTGCGTGTGAGTTCGGCCCGGGCGGCGCGCACGGTGGCTTCGGCCTGGGCCAGCGCGGCCTGGGCGGCGCTGCGCCCGGTGCTGCGCAAGCCCGCCAGCCGGGCCGCGGCCTGGCGCTCGGCCGCCTCCGCCTGCGTGAGTGCGGCGGCGAGTTCGTCGGATTCGAGGCGCAGCAGCACGTCGCCCCGGCGAACCTGCGCGCCTTCGGCGACCAGCACGGCCTGCACCCGCCCGGTGATGGTGCTGCCGATCTCCACCCGCGACAGCGTGGCCACGCGGGCCGAGAACTGCAGGCTGCGCACCAGCGGTGCCGCTTGCAGCTCGACCGCATCCAACTTGGGGTGGCGCCAGAGCCAGCCGGCCCAGAACGCGAGCACCAGCAGCACGCCCGCTGCACCCCATCCCCAGCGGCGTTGAGCGGAAGACAGGGTCATGGGTGGGAGGACGTCAATTGCCGGGCTGGAACAGCCCGTTGTCGGTGGTGGGCGGCGCCACACCCAGGTGCCGGTAGGCCGCCAGCGTGGCGATGCGACCGCGCGGCGTGCGCTGCAAGAAACCCTGCTGGATCAAATAGGGCTCGATCACGTCTTCAATGGTGTCGCGCTCCTCGCCGATGCTGGCCGCGATGTTGTCCAGCCCCACCGGACCACCGTCAAAACGGTGGATCACAGCCTCCAGCAGCTTGCGGTCCATCAGGTCGAAGCCCTGCGGGTCCACGTCGAGCATGGCCAGCGCGCGGTTGGCGATGTCCTGGGTGATGGTGCCCGTGCCCTTCACCTCGGCAAAGTCGCGCACGCGGCGCAGCAGGCGGTTGGCGATGCGCGGCGTGCCGCGCGAACGGCGCGCGATCTCGAAGCCACCTTCTTCGTCCATGGGCGCGTTCAGCAGGCCGGCGCTGCGCTTGACAATGCGGCCCAGCTCTTCCGAGGTGTAGAACTCCAGCCGCGCGACGATGCCGAAGCGGTCGCGCAGCGGGTTGGTGAGCATGCCGGCGCGGGTGGTCGCACCCACCAGGGTGAAGGGCTGCAAATCGAGCTTGATGCTGCGCGCCGCCGGACCCTCGCCGATCATGATGTCGATCTGGTAGTCCTCCAGCGCGGGGTACAGGATCTCTTCGACAACCGGGCTGAGCCGGTGGATCTCGTCGATGAAGAGCACGTCGTTGGCTTCGAGGTTGGTCAGCAGCGCGGCCAGGTCCTTGGGCTTTTCCAGCACCGGCCCGCTGGTCTGGCGCAGGTTCACGCCGAGTTCCTGCGCAATGATGTGGCTCAGCGTGGTCTTGCCCAGACCCGGCGGGCCGAACAGCAGCACGTGGTCCAGCGCCTCGTTGCGCTTCTTGGCTGCGCCGATGAAGATTTCGAGCTGCTCGCGCACCTTCACCTGGCCCACGTACTCGTCGAGCAGCTTGGGCCGCAGCGCGCGCTCGATCGCCTCCTCTTTCGGCGAAGCCGGCGCAGCGGACACCATGCGCGGCGCGGGGGCGAAGTCGTCGGTCTGGATGCTCATTTATGTCTTCATTTCGCCAGTGCCTTCAACGCGAGCTTGATGCCCTCGCTGACACCCACATCGGCAGGCAAGGGTTTCAGCGCGGCGGCGGCGTCCTTGTCGCTGTAGCCCAGCGCCATCAGGGCCTGCTGGATGTCGCTCTGCACGTCGCTCTGGGCAGGACCACCACCCGTGAGGTTGAGGTCGGCGCCGAGCTTGCCCTTGAGTTCGAGCAGCAGCCGTTCGGCGGTCTTCTTGCCGATACCGGGCACCTTGATGATGCGGCCGCTGTCCTGTGTGCTGATGGCCTGGGCCAGGTCGCCCACGCTCATGCCCGAGAGCACCGAGAGCGCGGTGCGGGGCCCGACGCCACTGATCTTGATGAGCTGGCGAAAGGCCTCACGCTCGGGTGCCGTGGCGAAGCCGTAGAGAATCTGGGCGTCCTCGCGCACCACAAAGTGGGTGAGCAGGGCCACTTTTTCGCCGGTGCCGGGCAGGTTGTAGAACGTGCTCATGGGCACATCGACTTCATAACCGACGCCGTGGCAGTCCAGCAGGATCTGGGGTGGGTTTTTCTCCAGCAGCGTACCGGTCAACTTGCCTATCATCGGAGGATCCTTTGTCGTTCGCCGGGCCGTCCCAAGAACGACTGCACCCCCTCGGGGGGCCTGGCACAGCCAGGTTTGGGGGCTTCAATTTCAAGGAATTATCGGCTTGATTCTCAGACACACCTTCTCCCCGCCCGACAACGTCCGCATGGGTCACCTCTGCGGCCCCATGGACACCCACATCCGCAGCATCGAGGCGGCCTTGAACGTGAAGGTGGCGCACCGTTTCGAGCAGTTCCGCATCGAGGGCACAAAGCCCAAGGTCAACCAGGCGCTGGAAACCCTGCAGGCCATGTACGAAATGGCGAAAAAGCCGATACCGGCCGAGCAGGTGCAACTCATGCTCAGCGGCGACACCGCGCTGCCCGACCCGGGCGACGGCGCCCTGGCCATGCAGACGCGGCGCGGCGAGGTGCGCGGACGCACGCCCAACCAGGCGCGTTACCTGGAGAACATGGCCACGCACGACATCACCTTCGGCATCGGCCCGGCCGGCACCGGCAAGACGTATCTGGCTGTGGCCTGCGCGGTGGACGCACTGGAACGCAGCGCGGTGCAGCGCATCGTGCTCACGCGCCCGGCCGTGGAGGCTGGAGAGAAGCTCGGCTTCCTGCCCGGCGACCTGGGCCAGAAGGTGGACCCCTACCTGCGCCCGCTGTACGACGCGCTCTACGACCTGATGGGGGCCGAGAAGGTGCAGAAAGCCTTCGAGCGCCAGCAGATCGAGATCGCGCCGCTGGCCTTCATGCGCGGGCGCACGCTCAACCACGCCTTCGTGATCCTGGACGAGGCGCAGAACACCACCGTGGAGCAGATGAAGATGTTCCTCACCCGCATCGGCTTCGGCGCCAAGGCGGTGATCACCGGCGACGTGAGCCAGATCGACCTGCCGCGCACGGAGCTCAGCGGCCTGATCGACGCCGAGCGCGTGCTCAAGCGCGTGCAGGGCATCGCGATCACGCGCCTCTCCAGTGCCGACGTGGTGCGCCACCCGTTGGTGGCCCGCATCGTGGACGCCTACGACGCGCGCACGCCGCACGTGGAAGACGCCGCGCCGGCCAAACGCACACGCCGCAAGGCAGCCTGAGGTGAAGGCCATGTTGTTGAAATTCATCCCCCGCGCGCTCGGCAGCCTGCTGACCGTGCTGTCGTTCACCGTCGCCGCCCAGGGCATGCCGCCCGCCGCCGCCCCGGCCACGCCGTCGCTGGTCTTCAGCAGCCAGGCGGTGAACTACCGCTGCGACGGCGGCACAGAAATCGAGCTGGTTTACCTCAACCTGAGCAACGGCAACGCCTTTGCCGCCCTGCACTTCAACGGCCGCACCGTGATGCTGCAAGGCCGCCGCGCCACCACCGGCGTGCGCTTCATCGCACTCGACGAACAGAACAGCCTGCGCTGGTACACCCAGGGCATGAAGGGCGAACTCCGCTTTCTGGCCGCCGACCACACGGCGCAGGAGCAGACCCTGCTGGCCGACTGCTTCGCCCAACCGGCCAAACGCTGATGGCCTTGCCCCAGCTCACCCTCTCGCTGCAGTTCGGCGACCTGCCCGACGCCGCCGTTCACCGCGCCGCGCTGCCGCGCCACCGCGTGGTGCGCTGCATCCGCCACGCACTCGATGCCGACGCCGAAATCACCGTGCGCATCGTCGACGCGGAAGAAGGCCAGGCGCTCAACCGCGACTACCGCCAGCGCGACTACGCCACCAACGTGCTCACCTTCGACTACGCCACGGAGCCGATGGTGATGGCCGATCTGGTGCTGTGCGCGCCGGTGGTGGCGCGCGAGGCGGCCGAGCTGAACAAGCCGCTGGCCGAGCACTACGCCCACCTGCTGGTGCACGGCACCCTGCACGCGCAAGGCTGGGACCACGAGACCAGCGAGGCAGATGCCGACGAGATGGAAGCGCGCGAGACCGAGATCCTGGCCGGCCTGGGCCAACCCAATCCTTACGCTTGAATCTTGATCTGCAAGGGGATGGTCACCGGCCCGTCGTTGACCAGGTGCACTTTCATGTCGGCGCCGAAACAGCCGGTCTGCACCACCGGGTGCGAAGCGCGTGCGGATTTCACAAACGCGTCGTAAAGCGCCTCGCCCAGCGCTGGCGGCGCTGCTGCGGTGAAGCCGGGCCGGTTGCCGCTCTTGGTGTCGGCAGCCAGGGTGAACTGGCTCACCACCAGCAACCCGCCCGCCATGTCCTGCACGCTGAGGTTCATCTTGCCGGCGGCATCACCAAAGATGCGCAGCTTCAGGATCTTGGCCAGCATCTTCTCGCCCACGGCCTCGGTGTCGTCGGGCTCGGCGCACAGCAGAACCAGCAGGCCTGGTCCGATCTGTCCCACCACCTCACCGGCAATCTCCACGCGGGCTTCGCTCACGCGCTGCAGTACGGAAATCAAATCAGATCCCTCTCATCGTCAAAGTGCGCTTCCACATCGCTGGGCAGCAGCTGGATGGTGGCCCGCAGCCCCGGCACCGCGCTCATCAGCGCCTGCTCCACGCTCGCGCGCACGGCGGCCGCGCGGCCCAGCGACCAGCTCGCCGGCATGTGCATGTGCAGGTCCACAAAGCGCCGTTGCCCCGCCTTGCGTGTGCTCACGTGGTCGAACCGGATGATGCTGGCCTCCCCTTCAACGGAGGCAAAACCGTCCAGCGTTTCCTGGATGGTGGCCATCACCTCGGGCTCCAGCGCTTCGTCCATCAGGCCCTGCGACGAGCGCCACATGAGGTGAAAACCCTCTTTCAGGATGTTGGCCGCCACGCCCATGGCCACCAGCGGGTCGAGCCAGAGCCAGCCGGTGAAGCTCACCAGCGCAATGCCGACCACCACGCCGACCGAGGTCCACACGTCGGTCACGAGGTGCTTGGCATCGGCCTCCAGCGCGATGGACCGGTGTTCCTTCGCGGCGCGAAACATGACCCAGGCCAGCAGGCCGTTGAGCGCGGAACTCACCACCGAGAGCGCCAGGCCCCAGCCCACCTGCTCGATCGGCTGCGGGTCAAAGAAACGGTGCCCGGCGACCCAGATGATGCCGAGCGCGGCGGCGATGATCAGGATGCCTTCGAAGCCCGACGAGAAATACTCGGCCTTGTGGTGGCCATAGGGGTGGTCCTCGTCGGCCGGGCGCGCTGCGATCGTCACCATCACCAGGCCGAAGACCGCGCTGGCCAGGTTCACCAGCGACTCCATCGCGTCCGACAGCAGACCCACCGAGTCGGTGATGAGCCAGGCGCCGGTCTTCAAGGCGATCGTCATCAGGGCCACCGCCACCGAGGCCATGAGCAGTCGTCGGGGCGTGAGCAGTCGGGCGTGGGCAGGGGTCATGACCTGATTGTCAGGCACCTGCCTTGTCATCCCTCAAGGACAAAGCACGTCCCGGTTGCCAGCGGTGCCAGAATGAACCGACACGACGCGCCCATGACCACCACAACCACATCCAACCCAGCCCCCACCACGGCCCCCTCCTCCCCCGGTTTCTGGCTCGGCGAGACCGATGTCTGGTTGCTGGCCGAAGGCAAGCACCTGCGTCCCTGGCAGAAGCTCGGGGCCCACGCCACCACGCTGGACGGACAGGCCGGCACCGCGTTCGCCGTCTGGGCGCCGCACGCCCGCCTCGTGGCGCTGGTGGGCGATTTCAACCAGTGGCGCGCACAGCCCATGCGCCTGCGCCCCGAGTGCGGCGTGTGGGAACTCTTCGTGCCCGGCGCGGCGGTGGGCGACTGGTACAAATTTGAAGTGCAGGGCAGCGACGGCCGCCACGTCTTCAAGACCGACCCCTACGCCCGAGAGACCGAGCTGCCGCCGGGCAACGCGGCCCGGGTGTGCGAGCCCCTGCGCGCACCGGCCGACCGGGGTGGCGCGGCACACGAACGCCCCGACCTGCCCATGGCCATCTACGAGGTGCATGCAGGCTCGTGGCGCCGGCCCGACGGGCCGCACACCGTGCCGACCTGGGACGACCTCACCACCCACCTCGTGCCCTACGCGGTGGACATGGGCTTCACCCATATCGAGCTGATGCCGGTGAGCGAGCACCCGTTCTACGCTTCGTGGGGCTACCAGCCCACCGGCCTGTACGCACCCACCGCGCGCCACGGTTCGCCCGAATCGTTCCGCCGATTCGTGCAGACCGCGCACGCCGCCGGGCTCAAGGTCATCCTGGACTGGGTACCCGCCCACTTCCCCACCGACGAACACGCGCTGGCCCGGTTCGACGGTACGGCGCTGTATGAGCATGCCGACCCGCGCGAAGGTTTCCACCGCGACTGGAACACGCTGATCTACAACTTCGGCCGCTTCGAGGTGCGCAACTTCCTCGTGGGCAACGCGCTGTTCTGGGTCGAGCAGTACGGCATCGACGGACTGCGCGTGGACGCGGTGGCCTCCATGCTGTACCGCGACTACAGCCGCCCGGCCGGCGAATGGGTGCCCAACGAGCACGGCGGGCGCGAGAACCTGGAAGCCATTGCCTTCCTGCGCGAGGTGCACGAGGTGCTGCACCAGGAGGCCCCACGCGCCACCACCATGGCCGAAGAATCCACCGCTTTCCCGCGTGTGACCGGCCTGGTGTCCGAGGGCGGCCTGGGCTTCGACCACAAATGGAACATGGGCTGGATGCACGACACCCTGTCGTACTTCGCACTCGACCCGATCCACCGGCGCTGGCACCACCACAAGATGACCTTCGCGATGATGTACGCGCACACCGAAGACTTTGTGCTGCCGCTCTCGCACGACGAGGTGGTCCACGGCAAGGGTTCGCTGCTGAACAAGATGGCCGGCGACCGCTGGCAACAGCTGGCCAACCTGCGTGCGCTGTACGCCTGGATGTACGCCCACCCGGGCAAGAAGCTGCTCTTCATGGGCGCCGAACTTGCCCAGCCCACCGAGTGGGACCACGACGCCGAGCTGCCCTGGCAGCTGCTGCAAGACCCGGCGCACGCCGGCGTGCAGCACCTCGTGCGCGACCTCAACCACGTCTACCGCAGCGCGCCGGCCCTCTTCGCGCGCGACACCGACCCCTACAGCTTCCAGTGGCTGGTGGTGGACGACGCCGACCACTCGGTGCTGGCCTTCGCCCGCTACGGCCACGCACTCGAAGACACGGTGGTGGTGATCGCCAACCTCACGCCCATGGTGCGCCATGGCTACCGCGTGGGCCTGCCGCACGGCGGGCACTGGCAGGAACGGCTCAACACCGACTCCAGCCACTACGGCGGCAGCAACGTGGGCAACCACGGCCGCGTGCTGGCCGACGATCTGGCGCAGCACGGCCAGCGCTGGTCGGCGGCCCTGACGCTGCCTCCGTTGGCCGTGCTGTGGCTTCAACCCGAGGTGGACTGATGCCCCCTTGCGCTGTTCCCGCGCTGGGCGCGCACCTGCGTTCACAAGATGGCGTCGACGGCGTGCACTTTTCCGTCTGGGCACCCGACGCCCACGGCGTGAACGTCTGCCTGTTCGAGCCCGGCGCACCCGCTGAACACCGCCGCGTGGCGCTGCAGCCCGCGGGCGACGGGGTGTGGTCGGCCTTCGCGCCCGGTGTGGGCGCCGGTCAGCTCTATGGCTTGCGCGCGAGCGGCCCATGGGCACCCGAAGCCGGCCACCGCTTCAACCCCGCGCGCCTGCTGCTCGACCCCTGGGCGCTCGCCCTGCTCGGCGACACCGGGCGCCTCGCCTTGCAGACCGGCCACACCTGCGCCGACCCGATGCACCCCACACAGGCCTGGAGCGAACACCAGCCCGACCCGGCAGACAACGCCGCCCACATGCCGCGCTGCGTGGTGGTGGACGCGCAGGCCGAGCTGGCCGCAGGCCTGGCCATCGCACCCGGCCCCGCCATCGCCGCCGACCGCGTGGTGATCTACGAGGCGCATGTGAAGGCCCTCACCCGCCTGCACCCCGAGCTGCCCGAGCACCAGCGCGGCACCTACGCCGCCCTGGCCCACCCCGCCGTGGTGCAGCACCTGCAAGGCCTGGGCATCACCACCGTGTGCCTGCTGCCGGTGCACCAGCACATCAGCGAGCGCCACCTGATCGAACGGGACTTGAGCAACCACTGGGGCTACAACACGCTCAACGCGTTCGCGCCCGAGCCGGCCTACGCCGCGGCCGGCGCCGACGACACCGCCGCCGTGCGCGCCGAGTTCCGCCACATGGTCGACACCCTGCACCGCGCGGGCATCGAGGTGGTGCTGGACGTGGTGTTCAACCACACGGCCGAGAGCGATCTTGACGGCCCCACGCTGAGCTGGCGCGGGCTGGGCCAGAACCGCTGGTACGCCATGGACAAGCACGGCGTGCCGCACAACTTCAGCGGTACCGGCAACAGCCTGGCGTTCAGCGAACCGCGCGTGCAGCAGTGGGTGCTGGACAGCCTGCGCTGGTGGGTGCAGGCCTTCGGCGTGGACGGGTTCCGTTTTGACCTCGCCGTGTCGCTGGGCCGCGACGCAGCGCTGGGCCATGCGTTCAACCCGCGCAGCGCGCTGCTCAGCGCCATGGCGCACGACCCGGTGCTGCGCAGCGTGCGCCTCATCGCCGAACCCTGGGACGTGGGGCCGAACGGTTACCACCTGGGCGGTTTCGAGGCCGGCTGGATGGAATGGAACGACCGCTTCCGCGACGGCGTGCGCGCCTTCTGGCTCGGCCACCACGGCACGCGAGGAGAACTCGCCACCCGGGTGTGTGCCAGCGGCGATGTGTTCCACCAGCGCGGCCGGCTGCCCGCCGCGAGCGTGAACATGGTGACCGCGCACGACGGCTTCAACCTCGCCGACCTCACGGCCCACCAGCACAAGCACAACGCCGCCAACGGCGAAGACAACCGCGACGGCCACGGCCACAACCTGAGCGCCAACGGCGGTGTGGAGGGCGCGACCGACGACCCGGAGGTGCTGCACCGCCGCGGCCTGTGGCGCCGCGCCCTGCTGGCCACGCTGTTTTGCGCGCAGGGCACGCCGCAGCTGCTGGCCGGTGACGAGCTGGGCCACAGCCAGCACGGCAACAACAACAGCTACTGCCAGGACAACACGACCACCTGGCTGGACTGGACGGGCGCCGACACCGAGCTCGCCGCCTTCGTGGCCCGTCTTGCGGCCTTGAGAAGGCAGCACCCCGGTCTGCGCCACGCGCGCTGGTTCGACGGCGCTGGCAACACCGATCACACAGCCCTGCCCGACATCGCCTGGCTCGACACCGACGGCCAGCCCCTGCGGGCCGACGCCTGGCAGGCCCGCGACCGCCACACACTCACCGCCCTGGTCACCGTGGGGGAAGGCAACGCGCCGCCGCACGAGCGCCTGCTGATCGTCTGGCACGCCGACCACGGCCGCTGCCAGCTCCCCTTGCCGCCCGGCGACTGGGTCTTGCTGCTGAACAGCGCTCGCGCGCAGGTGCTGCTGCCGGGCGAAGCCGCCGACACGGTCAACGGCCCACTGGCGCTGCACGAAGCCAGTGTGTGGGTGCTGGTCCAGGGCTTGCGTGTATCCGACGCCACCCAGTAGACAAGCCATGAACACCGCCATCCACCCTTTCCTCTCGCGCCGCACCAGCGGTGTGCTGCTGCACATCACCAGCCTGCCCGGTCCCAACGGTTCGGGCGATTTCGGCATCGGCGCGCGCCACTTTGTGGACTGGCTGGCCTCCGCCGGGCAGTCCATGTGGCAGATCCTGCCGCTCTCGCCGGCCGGGCCGGGCAATTCGCCTTACCAGAGCGTGTCGGCCTTTGCCGGCAGCCCGCTCATGGTGGATCTGGACGATCTGGTGCGCATGGGCTGGCTGCCCTGGATGCCCACGCAGGGCTTCGACCACCACCGCTGCGACTTCACCCGCGTGGCGCCCTGGCGCATGGCCTGCCTGCGCAAGGCCTGGGACGGTTTCAGCCAGCGCGGCAGCGACGCCTGCCGCGCCGCGCTGGCCGACTTCTGCACCGAACACGCGCACTGGCTCGACGACTACGCGCTCTTCATGGTGCTGAGCGAACGCCACATCGGCAGCTGGCCCCAGTGGCCCGCGCCACTCGCCCAGCGCGACCCCGCAGCGCTCGACGAGGTGCGACAGCACTCGTCCAGGGCGCTGGGTTTCTGGCAGTTCGTGCAGTGGCGCTTCTGGGTGCAGTGGCAGGCGCTGCGCGACTACGCGCGCAGCCGGGGCGTGCAGATGGTGGGCGACGCACCGATCTTTGTGGCGCACCACAGCGCCGACGTGTGGGCGCACGCGAACCAGTTCCTGCTCGGCGGCGACTTCGAGCCCGAGGTGGTGGCCGGCGTGCCACCCGACTACTTCAGCACCACCGGACAACGCTGGGGCAACCCGCTCTACAACTGGCCGGCGATGGCACACGATGGCTACCGCTGGTGGAAGGACCGCGTGGCCCACCTGTTCCGTCAGGTCGATGTGGTGCGGCTGGACCACTTTCGCGGCTTCGAGGCGCACTGGGAAATTCCAGCCACCGAGCCCACCGCGGTGGCCGGGCAATGGCAAAGCGGTCCCGGCCTGCAGCTCTTCGCCGCCTTGCAGGAAGAGTTGGGGCCGCTGGCCATCATCGCGGAAGACCTGGGCCTGATCACACCCGAGGTCACGGCGCTGCGCGAAGCCTGCGGTTTCCCCGGCATGCGCATCCTGCAGTTCGCCTTTGGCGGCGGACCGGCCAACCCCTACCTGCCGCACAACCTGGAACGCAACTGCGTGGCCTACACCGGCACGCACGACAACGACACCACCCTGGGATGGTGGCGCGCCGCCTCCACGCAGGACAAGGCCGCCGTGCGCGCCTACCTCGGCCCGGCCGTGGACACCGCACCGCACTGGACGCTGATCACCGCACTCTCGCAGTCGGTGGCCAGCACGCTGGTGCTGCCGTTCCAGGACGTGTTGGGCCTGGACGGCAAACACCGCATGAACACACCCGGGCAGGCCATCGGCTGCTGGGAATGGCGTTTCGACTGGCGCCAGGTCGATCACCGCCCCGCCGAACGATTGCTGGCCATGGCCCGCGCGCACGGCCGAATACCCTAGTCAAACAGTCTGTTCACGCGATCCCGTCACGATCCATCGAGCATCAGTGCGCAGCAAGACGCACCCGCCCACCACCACCGGAGACACACATGGAAAAGACATCGCCCCAGCAACTGGCCCGACGCACCATCGCCCTGGTGCTCGCCGGCGGGCGCGGATCGCGCCTGCACGCCCTCACCGACCGGCGCTCCAAGCCCGCGGTCTACTTCGGCGGCAAGTTCCGCATCGTCGACTTCGCGCTGTCCAACTGCCTGAACTCGGGCGTGCGGCGCATCGGCGTGCTCACGCAGTACAAGTCCCACAGCCTGTTGCGCCATCTCCAGCGCGGCTGGAGTTTTCTGCGCAACGAGTTCAACGAATTCATCGACCTGCTGCCGGCCCAGCAGCGCATGGACGACGAGAGCTGGTACATGGGCACGGCAGATGCGGTCTACCAGAACCTGGACATCCTGCGCGCGCACAAGCCCGAGTACATCCTGGTGCTCGCGGGCGACCACATCTACAAGATGGACTACGCCACGCTGATCGCCGACCACGTGGCCCTGGGCAAAAAGTGCACCGTGGCCTGCATCGAGGTGCCGCTGGCCGAGGCCACCGCCTTCGGCGTGATGGACATCGACGCCGACCGCAACATCGTTCACTTCCTGGAAAAGCCCGCCCAACCGCCGCACATGCCCGGCAAGCCCGACGTGGCGCTGGCCAGCATGGGCGTGTACGTGTTCAACACCGAGCACCTGTTCGAGGCATTGAAGCGCGACGCGAGCACGCCCGGCTCCAGCCGCGACTTCGGCAAGGACATCATCCCGGCCATGGTGGCGGCTGGCGATGCGGTGGCGCATCCCTTCGGCCTGTCGTGCGTGAAAAGCTCTCCCGAGGCGCCGGCCTACTGGCGCGACGTGGGCACGATCGACGCCTACTGGGCCGCCAACCTCGACCTCACCAACACCATTCCCGAGCTCGACATGTACGACCGCGAGTGGCCGATCTGGACCTACCAGGAGCAGCTGCCACCGGCCAAGTTCGTGTTCGATGACGACGGCCGCCGCGGCTGCGCGGTGGACTCGCTGGTTTCGGGCGGCTGCATCATCTCGGGCGCGCTGGTGCGCCGCTCCGTGCTGTTCTCGCGCGTGCGGGTGCACTCGTATGCGTCGGTCGAGGAATCGGTGATCCTGCCCGAGGTCGACATCGGCCGCGGCTGCGAACTGCACAAGGTGGTGGTCGACAACGGCTGCGTGATCCCGCCGGGCATGAAGATCGGTGTGGACGCGGCCGAAGACACGCGCCGCTTTTTCCGCACGCCCAGCGGCGTCGTGCTGGTGACCCGTGAAATGCTTGAAAAACTGCAATGACCCTCAAGGTTCTTTACGTCTGTTCCGAAGTCTTCCCGCTGCTCAAGACCGGTGGTCTGGCCGATGTGAGCGCAGGCTTGCCTCCCGCCCTGCGGGCCCTGGGTGCCGATGTGCGCCTGCTGTTGCCGGCCTTTCCCGGCGTGGTCGCAGGCGTCACGCCCGAGGGCCCCACGCTGCTGGTGCCGGCCGGGGGCGGCAGCGGCCTGCCCGCCGGGCTCGGTCCACACGCCGCCAGCGCGCACGGCCCCACGCCGTGGCTGCAAGCCGGGCACATCACCGACAGCGGCATGCCGGTGTGGCTGCTGCACGCGCCGGGCCTGTACGAGCGCGGTGGCAACCCCTACCTGGACGAACACGGCCGACCCTGGCCCGACAGCGCCGAGCAGTTTGCCTGGCTGGGCTGGGCCGCAGCCCTCCTGGGCACCGGTCTGGACACCGCCTGGTTCCCCGATGTCGTGCATGGCCACGACTGGCACACCGGCCTGGCGTTCGCCTACCTGCGCGAATTCGCGCAGGCAGGCGAACGCCGCCCGGTCGGCGTGTTCACCATCCACAACCTGGCTTACCAGGGCGTGTTCAACGCCGGCCTGCGCCCGCGACTGGGCCTGCCCGACACCCTCTTTCACCTGCAAGGGCTGGAGTTCCACGGCCAGATCAACTTCATGAAGGCGGGCCTGAAGTACAGCGACGCCATCACCACCGTGAGCCCGACCTACGCGCGCGAGATCACCGGGGCCGAACAAGGCTGCGGCCTGGACGGCGTGCTGCGCCAGCGCCAGGCGCAGCTGCACGGCATTCTCAACGGCGTGGACGACGCGGTGTGGAACCCGCTGACCGATCCGCTGGTGCAGCCCGGGTTTGATGCCGACCACCTGCAAGGCAAGTCCCAGGCCAAGACCCGGCTGCAAGCGCGCATGGGTCTGAAGCCCCAAGCCGACGCCCTGCTGTTCTCGGTGGTGAGCCGCCTCACCGAACAAAAGGGCCTGCACCTGCTGCCAGCCGTGGTGGACGAGCTGGTGGGTCGTGGCGGACAACTCGCGGTGCTGGGCTCGGGCGACGCAGCCATCGAACAGGCCTTGCGCGACTGCGCCCAGCGCCACCCCGGCCAGGTGGCGCTCACCGTGGGCTACGACGAAGCGCTGGCGCACAGCGTGATTGCCGGGGCCGACGTGATCCTGCTGCCCTCGCGCTTCGAACCCTGCGGCCTGACCCAGCTCTACGGCCTGCGCTACGGCACACTGCCCTTGGTGCGCGCGGTGGGCGGCCTGGCCGACACCGTGGTGGACTGCAGCCTGGAGCACCTGGACGACGATAGCGCCAGCGGTTTTGTCTTCCACCAACTTGACCTGAATGGCCTGCAATCGGCCCTGCGCCGGGCCTTTGCACTGTATCGCCGCCCGGCCGACTGGCGCGCCGTGCAGCGCCACGCCATGTCGCTGCGCTTCAGCTGGGAGCACGCAGCCAGCGACTACCTTCGGGTCTACGCCTCGGCCTTGCCAGGCCTGGCCAGCACCTGAACGCCTGCACGTTTATTGCTGCTGCCCTTGAGCACCACCACGGGAGCCCCAACACCATGCCCAACACCGCACCCACCATCGAATCCGTCCCGTTCGAGTACGACCATCTGGACAACGGCGTGGACGCCTTGCGCAAGTCCATCGCCAATCGCCTGATCTACTCGGTCGGACGCGACCCGCGCTCGGCCACCCAGCGCGACTGGCTGTTCGCCCTGCTCCACGCCGTGCGCGACCGCATGATGCACCGATGGCGTGAGACCCTGGCCACCTCGCAGGACAGCGACGCCAAGCGCGTGTACTACCTGTCCATGGAGTTCCTCACCGGGCGCGCACTGACCAACGCCCTGCTCTCGGTGGGCATCCTCGACGAGGCCCGCACCGCCTGCATCCAGCTCGGGGTCGACTTCGATTCGCTGATCGATCTGGAAGCCGACGCCGGGCTGGGCAACGGCGGCCTGGGCCGGTTGGCCGCGTGTTTCCTCGACTCCATGGCCACTGTGGGCTTGCCGGGCATGGGCTACGGCATCCGCTACGACTACGGCATGTTCGCGCAGCGCATCGTCGACGGTCGCCAGATCGAGGAGCCCGACTACTGGCTGGTCAACGGCAATCCCTGGGAATTCATGCGCCCGGAGTTCAGCTACACGGTGCAGTTCGGTGGCCGCCTGGTGCAGACCGAAGCGCATGTGCGCTGGATCGAGACCGACGACGTGATCGCCACCGCCTACGACAGCGGCGTGCCCGGCCACGAACTCAGCAGCGTGGCCACCATGCGGCTGTGGACCGCGCGCGCCACCAGCGGCATCAACCTGGACGCCTTCAACAAAGGCGACTACATGCGCGCGGTGGAGGCCAAGAACGAATCGGAAAACGTCTCGCGCGTGCTCTACCCCGACGACAGCACCGAGCACGGCAAGGAGCTGCGCCTGCGGCAGGAGTATTTCTTCGTCAGCGCCTCGCTGCAGGACATCGTGCGCCGCTTCCTCAAGCACCAGGGCAACTTCGAGTTGTTCGCCGACCGCGTGGCGATCCACCTCAACGACACCCACCCCGCACTGGCCGTGCCCGAGCTCATGCGCCTGCTGGTCGACGAGCAGGGCCTGGAGTGGGACACCGCCTGGGACATCTGCAGACGCGTCTTCAGCTACACCAACCACACGCTCATGCAGGAGGCGCTGGAGACCTGGCCGGTGGAGCTGCTGGGCCGCCTGCTGCCGCGCCACCTGCGCATCATTTACGACCTGAACGCCATCTTTCTGGCCGAGGTGCATGAGCGTTTTCCGGGTGAAAACGACCTGCTGCGCCGCGTGTCGCTGATCGACGAACGCGGGCAGCGCCGCGTGCGCATGGCCTACCTTTCGGTGCTGGCCAGCCACAAGATCAACGGTGTGTCGGCCCTGCACAGCCAGCTGATGGTGCAGACCATCTTTGCCGACTTCGCGCGGCTCTACCCCGAACGCTTCTGCAACAAGACCAACGGCATCACGCCACGGCGCTGGCTCTCGCAGGCCAACCGACCGCTGGCCAGCCTGATCGACGCGCGCATCGGCACCACCTGGCGGCGCAACCTCGACGAGCTCGAACAGCTGCGCCCGCTGGCCACCGACCCCGAATTCGTCAGCGCATTCCAGGCCGCGAAGGCGCAGAACAAACTGCGTCTGGCCGAACGCATCGCGGCCGAGACCGGTGTGATCGTGAACCCGGCCAGCCTGTTCGACGTGCAGATCAAACGCATGCACGAGTACAAGCGCCAGCTGCTCAACGTGTTGCACGTGGTCACGCGCTACCAGCAGATCCTGGCGCACCCACACGCCGACTGGGTGCCGCGCACGGTGGTGTTCGCCGGCAAGGCGGCTTCGGCCTATTTCATGGCCAAGCTGGTGATCAAGCTCATCAACGACGTGGCGCGTGTGGTCAACCACGACAAGCGCGTGGGCGACAAGCTCAAGGTGGTGTTCATCCCCAACTACCGCGTGTCGCTGGCCGAGGTGATCATTCCCGCAGCCGACCTGTCCGAGCAGATTTCCACCGCCGGCACCGAGGCTTCGGGCACCGGCAACATGAAGTTTGCGCTCAATGGCGCACTCACCATCGGCACCTGGGACGGCGCCAACATCGAGATCGCCCAGCACGTGGGGCTGGAGCACATCTTCATCTTCGGCCACCGCACCGAACAGGTGGCGGCCCTGCGCGCCAGCGGCTACAACCCACGCCGCTACTACGACCACAACTACGACCTCAAGACCGCCATCGACCGCATCGCCGAGGGCGCCTTCAGCCCCGAGGAGCCGGGGCGTTTCCACGACATCACGCGCACGCTGCTGGAGTCCGACTACTACCTGCTGCTGGCCGACTACACCGACTACCTGGCCACGCAGCACAAGGTCGACGCGCTCTACCGGACTCCGGACGAGTGGACACGCCACGCGGTGCTGAACGTGGCGGGCATGGGCGCGTTCTCGTCGGACCGCACCATCCGCGAGTACGCCAGCGAGATCTGGAACGTCAAACCGCTGTTCCCCTGAGCGCCGGGGCACACAAGGCGCGTGCCAGAATCCGCCGCATGCGGCAGTCTTGGCGATTCTCTGGGTGGTGGGTGGTCGGCGGGGCGGTGATCGCCCTGGCCGGCGCGGCCGCCATCGCGCGACAGTCGCTCGATCAACAACGCGCACTCTTCGAAACCGACGCGCGCATCGTGCACCGGCTGCTGAGTCAGCAGGTGGTTCAGCACGACGCGATCCTGGCCACGCTGGCGCTGCTGCAGCCTGCGCCCGTCGCCATCGGGACCGGTTCCCCCGAACAGCGCCTGCCCGCGCTGTACCCGCGCATCCTCTCGGTGCAGCGCAGCGATGCCGCCACTCCATGGCCGGATCCCGCGTTGGCCGAGGCCGAACGCCTGTCGCGCCTGAGCGGGCGTGCTGCGCTTGCGCCGCTGGACCTATCCTCTGGCCGCTACCGGCTGGTGCTCGCCTCCGCACCCGCCAGCTACGCACTCACCATCGACCTGCAGGCGCTGGTCCCGTGGACGGAGTGGCCGATGGTGGCCGAGACCAGCGCGGTGCGGGTCGAGCTGGTGCACGCGGGTCAGCGGCACGTGGTCCAGCCGGGCCGGCTGCAGTCCGGCACCGCCTCGCGCTTCGAGTTCCACAAGGTGGTGGCGGCCGAGAGCCAGCCCTTCGACGTGGTGGCCACACAAACCGTGGGCTGGCGCCAGTGGCCGTGGGCCCGCATGCTCGCCTGGACGCTCGCGGTGGTGGCGCTGCTCGCGGCGGTGCGGCACCTGCAGCGCCAACGCCTGGCGCGCCGCCGCGCCGAAGAGCTGCTGCGCCTGGGCCAAGTGGCGCGCCTGAACACGCTGGGCGAACTGGCCGCCGGCATGGCGCACGAACTCAACCAGCCGCTCACCGCCGTGCTGGCCAACACCCAGGCCGCGCAGCGTTTGCTGGACGACGACCCACCCGAACTCGCCACGGCGCGTGGCGCCATGGCGCAGGCCGCCGCGCAAGCCCGGCGCGCCGCCGAGGTGGTGGGCCGCCTGCGCCGCGCGGTGGAGCGGCCCGACAGCGGTGGGCAACGCCAGACCGTGGACGCGGTGGAGGCCGTGCGCCGCGCGCTGTATCTGCTGGAGCCCGAGTGCCAGCGGCGCAGCGTGGCGCCGGTGCTGGAAGGCTTGCCTGTGCTCAGCGTCATGGCAGACCCGGTCGCACTCGACCAGATCGTGCACAACCTGATCCTCAACGCGCTGCAGGCGCTGGAGCAGGTGCCCGCCGCGCAGCGCCGGCTCACGCTCACCCTGCGCACGGTCGCGGACGACGGCGAACTCGCGGTGGCCGACAGCGGGCCAGGCATCGCACCCGATGTGTTGCCACGTCTGTTCGAGCCGTTTTTCTCCACGCGCGAAGGCGGCCTGGGTCTGGGCTTGAGCCTGTGCGAAACCCTGGCCAGCGGCATGGGCGGCTCGCTCTCGGCCGCCAACGCGGCCACCGGCGGCGCGGTGTTCCGGTTGCGACTGCCGCTCGCCAACAACCCGGCATGAGCATGGACACCCTCTCCCCCACCGTGCACCTGATCGACGACGACCAGGCCGTGCGCGAGAGCCTGGCCCTGCTGATCGGCACCGTGGGCCTGCGCGTGCAGCCGTGGAGCGACCCCCAGGCCTTCCTGAACACCTTCGACCGCGAGGCCATCGGCGCCATCGTGCTCGACGTGCGCATGCCCGGCATCAGCGGTCTGTCCGTGCTCGACACCCTGGTGGCGCAGGGCGTGGACCAGCCGGTGATCATGCTCACCGGCCACGGCACGGTGGACATGTGTCGCCGCGCGTTCAAGGCGGGCGCGGCCGAGTTTCTGGAAAAGCCGGTGAACGACGAGGCCCTGCTCGAAGCCCTGCAGAACGCCGTGCGCCAGCACGTGCGCTCGCGCCAGCGCCACCAGGCCGACCGCGCGGCGCGCGAGCGTTTCGCGCAGCTCTCCGAGCGCGAGCGCGAGGTGCTGGGCCTGATCGTCGAGGGCCTGACCAACAAGGAAATCGGTCGCGCACTCGGCCTCTCGCCCCGCACGGTGGAAACCCACCGCGCCAACCTCTTCGCCAAACTGCAGGCGCCGTCGCTGGCGCAGCTGATCCGCCACTACGCCGCACTGGTCGATGCGGGTGACGCGGGCACTGCGTAGTTCTACGGAGGGCCGCGCGTAACCGCCCGAATGGTGGTTGTCCGCGCGAATTTTTACAGTTCTCCCACGGTTGATCGAACCGTTCAACACCACCGGAGAACACCATGAAATTCATCGCCCACACTTGCGTCATCGCCCTGTCCCTCATCGCCACCGCTGCCAGTGCCCAGGCCGTGCGCGTGGAGAAAAACATGTCGCTGGACCTGGCCAACCAGATCGCGGCGGCCACCGTCGCCGCGTGCAGCGCCAGCGGCTACAACGTGACGGCCGCCGTGGTGGACCGCGCCGGTTCCCTGCGCGCCCTGCAGCGCGCCGACAACGCCGGCCCGCACACGGTGGGTGCCGCGCAAGGCAAGGCCTACACCTCGGCCTCGGCGCGCAACACCACCGCCGCCATGCTGGAGAGCGTGCAGAAGAACCCCGGCGCCGCCACACTGGTGGACATCCCGGGCTTCCTGGTGCTGGGCGGCGGCGTGCCGGTGAAGGTGGGCAACGAGGTCATCGGCGCCGTGGGCGTGGGCGGTGCGCCCGGTGGCCATCTGGACGAGCAGTGCGCGAACGCGGGCATTGCCAAAGTGGCCGAGTTGTTGAAATGAAAACGCTGCTGTTGGCTCTGGCACTGGCGTTGACCGGTGCCGCGGTCCAGGCCCAGGTCGCGCCCAGCGCGGCCGAGGCGGTGGCCTACACCGGGTTGCACGCCGCGGCCCACCGGGGTGATGCCGCCAAGATCGCGCGGCTGGTGGCCGGCGGTGCGGCGGTGAATGCGACGGACGCACACGGCCGCACGCCGCTGCACGTGGCCACCTTCGCTCGACAACGCGATGCGATCGCAGCGCTGGTCAAGGCGGGTGCCGACATCAACCGGCTGGAGAACGACCGCTACGACGCGGTGACGATCGCCTCGGTGGCCGACGACGAAGCGACGCTGCGTGTGCTGCTGCAACTGGGCGCGAGCGCCAAGCAGACCACCAGCCGCTACGACGGCACCGCCCTCATCGCTGCGGCCCATCTCGGCCACGACGGTGTGGTGCGCCAGTTGATCGCTGCCGGTGCGCCGTTGGACCACGTGAACAACCTGCACTGGACCGCCGCGATCGAAGCGGTGGTGCTGGGCGACGGAGGTCCGCGTCACCAGGCCACGCTCAAGGCCTTGATCGATGCGGGTGCGAACCTGCAGCTGGCCGATCGGCATGGTCAAACGCCGCTGGCGTTGGCGCGCTCGCGTGGCTACTCTGCGATGGTCCGCATGCTGGAGATGGCCGGGGGTCGGTAGCCTCTTCGCTGGCTGAACCGGGGCGGAGCGCCTTGCCGCTCCGAGCCCGCGAGGTCAATGAACGAAACGGAAGTCAGGCAAGCGAAACGCGGGCGAACTTCCGCTTCCCCACCTGCACCACAAACGTCCCCGCAGACAGCTTCAAGCCCTTGTCGCTGATCACCGCCCCATCCACCCGCACCCCACCACCCTCGATCAAACGGTTGGCCTCGCTGGTGGAAGGCGCCAGGCCCGATGACTTCAGCAACGACCCGATGCCCATCGGCGCACCCGACAAGGACACCTCGGGAATCTCGTCCGGCACACCGCCCTTGCTGCGGTTGATGAAGTCCTGCTCGGCCGCATCGGCTGCTGCCTTGCTGTGGAACCGTGTGGTGATCTCCTTGGCCAACGCCACCTTGGCGTCCTTCGGGTTCGCGCCCTGGGCAATGGCCTGCTTCAACGATTCGATGTGCTCCAGCGACTGGAACGACAAGAGCGTGTACCAGCGCCACATCAGCGTGTCGGAAATGCTCAGCACCTTGGCGAACATCGAGTTCGCAGGCTCGGTGATGCCGATGTAGTTGTTCTTGCTCTTGGACATCTTGTCCACGCCGTCCAGACCTTCCAGCAGCGGCATGGTCAGGATGCACTGCGGCTCCTGGCCGTACTCGGCCTGCAGGTGGCGGCCCATCAACAGGTTGAACTTCTGGTCGGTGCCGCCAAGCTCGAGGTCGCTTTTGAGCGCCACCGAGTCGTAGCCCTGCATCAGCGGGTACAGGAACTCGTGCACGCTGATCGGTGTGCCGGCCTTGAAGCGGTCGTGGAAATCGTTGCGCTCCATCATGCGGGCCACCGTGTACTTGGCGGCGAGCTGGATCATGCCCATCGAGCCCAGCGGCAGACTCCATTCGCTGTTGTAACGAATCTCGGTTTTGGCCGGGTCCAGCACCAGGCTGGCCTGCTTGTAGTAGGTCTCGGCGTTGGCCTGGATCTGCTCGGTGGTCAGCGGGGGGCGCGTGTTGTTGCGGCCCGAGGGGTCGCCGATCAGGCTGGTGAAGTCGCCGATCAGGAAGATCACCTGGTGACCCAGGTCCTGCAGCTGGCGCATCTTGTTGAGCACCACCGTGTGGCCGATGTGGATGTCGGGAGCGGTCGGGTCCAGCCCCAGTTTGATGCGCAAGGGCTGTCCGCTCTTTTCCGACTGTGACAATTTTTTGACCCAGTCGGTCTGGGGAATCAATTCTTCGCACCCGCGAAGTGTCACGCTCAAGGCATTTTTCACACCGTCCGTCAGTACGCCCTCAACGGGATGGTTCAGGTGAGTACTTTGTGATGCTTGGGTGCTGGGATTCATAAGCGTTTTTTGATGTGCGGGCTACAGGGTGGTCGATATACTTCGCGCCCAGTGACGGATTTTAGTTGGCGCAGTTTTTGCACATGTTGGATCCGGTTCATCGCCCAGGCGCAATTGATGTGAACTTGTTCCGCGTGGGCTCATCAGCCTGTGTGTCCCATCCAACAGACTGTTGGTCACGTTTTCAGGAAACACCGATTTTGATCCGCCCACTGATCCACTCGCTGACCCGGGTCGCCGAAGCCACCCACCAAAGTCTCATCAAGCACCCGCGCCGCATCACCGGTGGCATTGGTGTGCTGCTGCTGGGCACCGGCGTCACCGCTTTCGGCATCGCGCCGCTGGCTCCCGACGCCGCCGACCTTCCGGTCCGCCAGGTCGTCGAGACCCTCACCCCCCCCACCTTCGAAGTGCCCAGCGTGCTGGCCGCTTCTTCCAACGACTTCGTGCTGTTCCGCAGCGACGTGACGCGCCGCGACGACACCGCCCAGAGCCTGCTGCAGCGCCTTGGGGTGGTGGACACCGAAGCCCAGGGCTTCCTGCGCACCGACGCCACCGCCCGCCAGCTGCTGCAAGGCCGTGGCGGCCGCCTGGTCAGTGTGGAGACCAACGACCGCCAGGAACTTCAGCGCCTGACCTCGCGCTGGATCGCCAACGACGACCGCAAGTTCTCCCGCCTGGTGATCGAGAACAGTCCCGAAGGCTTCAAGTCGCGCCTGGAGACCGGTGAACTCACCGCCTCGGCCCGTCTGGCCAGCGGTGTCATTCGCAGTTCGCTGTTCGCCGCCACCGACGCGGCCAACATCCCCGACCCGGTGGCTGTGCAACTGGCGGAGATGTTCTCCAGCGACATCGACTTCAGACGCGACCTGCGCCAGGGTGACCGCTTCAGCGTGGTCTATGAAAGCCTGGAGGCCGACGGCGAGGCCATGCGCACCGGCCGCGTGCTCAGCGCCGAGTTCGTGAACAACGGTCGCAAACACGAAGGCGTGTGGTTCGAAGAGCCCGGCCAGCGCGGCGCCTACTACGGCTTCAACGGCGAAAGCTCACGCAAGTTCTACCTGTCCTCGCCGCTGGAGTTCTCGCGCGTGAGCAGCGGCTACGGCATGCGCTTCCACCCCATCTCCGGCACCCGCAAGGCCCACCTGGGTGTGGACTACGCCGCGCCGACAGGCACGCCCGTGCGCACCATCGCCGACGGCGTGGTCGAGTTCGCCGGGGTGCAGCGCGGCTACGGCAATGTGATCATCATTCGCCACCGCAGCAACCAGACCACGCTGTTTGCCCACCTGAGCCGCATTGGTGTGCGCCAGGGCCAGAAGGTCGACCAGGGTGAGTGGATCGGTGCCGTGGGCTCCACCGGCGCTTCCACCGGCCCGCACCTGCATTTTGAGTTCCGCGACAACGGTGTGCACCAGGATCCGCTGGTGATCGCGCGACAGAGCGAATCTGTGCCGATCAACGCCGCCGCCCGTTCGCGCTTTGACGCCGTTGCACAGCTGCAGCGGGTGCAGCTCAACGCCGCGGCCAGCGTTCAGCAGGCCAGCGCCGAATAGGTCGGTTCGCAGTCATGAAAAAGGGGAGCTTGAAGCTCCCCTTTTTTGTGGACGCGCGAGGCGCAGTTGTCAGACGCTGAAGCTGGAGCCGCAACCGCAGGTGCTGTTGGCGTTCGGGTTCTTGATCACGAACTGCGCGCCTTCCAAGTCTTCCTTGTAGTCGATCTCGGCGCCCACCAGGTACTGGTAGCTCATGGCATCGATCAACAGCGACACGCCGTTTTTCGACATGGTGGTGTCGTCTTCGTTGACCACTTCGTCAAACGTGAAGCCGTACTGGAAACCGGAGCATCCGCCACCCTGCACGAACACGCGCAGCTTCAAATCGGGATTGCCCTCTTCGGCCACCAGCTCGGCGACCTTGGCGGCGGCGCTGTCGGTGAACACCAGCGGGGCCGGCATTTCAGTCTGGATGTTTTCTGCCACTGCACTCATGGATGACCTCTTGGGATGTGTGGCCCTCGATCAGGTCCACTGGGGAAGGCGGGACGCGCAATGCGTCCGGAACGTCTGTAGATACTAAATCAAATCGCTCGGGATTGTGCTCAGCCGTTGTTTGCCGCCAGCTTCAGTGTGGGTTTGTCTTCCAGGTCTCCGGCCATGGGTTTGAGCTGGCCGGTGATGGTGGCGCCCTGGTGCATTTCCAACGCTTTGTAGGACACATCACCTTCAATGCGCGCCTTGGGCTGCAGCTCCAGCAGCTCGAAGGCCTGCACAGGGCCCTTGACATGCCCGTTGATGATCACGTGGTCGGCCAGGATCTGGCCCGTGACCACCGCCACCTCGCTGATCACCAGGATGCTGGGTTGTTCGTCGCTGGCGCGGATGTCGCCCACCACCTCGCCGTCGACGCGCAGGCCGTCATGAAACAGCACATTGCCTTCGATGCGGGTGCCCTGAGCGATCAGGCTCTTGATGGGCGGTTGTTTCTTCTTGCCAAACATGGGGATTCTCCAAACGACAGATCGCTGTTGGTCACAGCTGGAATGTTTGTACCGACCGCACCGAATTGCCTTGCAGCACGCGGGCCGTCACGTTTTTTACCATGGCCGATGGCGGTACGTCGACGATGCCTTCAAGCCTCAGATAGCCCTTGATCAACACCGACTGCGGTGTGGGCGAATGCGCCATAGACCAGGGCTTGCCATTGAGCGTGCCGGTGAAGGTGATCTCCAGCCCGCCCTTGAAATCGGGTGCGTTTTTGGTGGCCTGCATCATGAGCGCCTGCCAGCGCCATTGGGTGTCCGACAAGCGCTCCGCCTGCAAGCCGCGGATGCTGAGTGCTCCACTGTCCGCGCCCGGAATCAGGCGCTCGAAAAAACCAAGGTCGCTGCGCAGGGCTTCGTTGTCGGCTTCGAGCTGGCGGATGCGCATGGCGAGCTGCTCCTGCGCGCTGCGTTCGGTGGTGAGCAGGCTCTCCGACGTGTTCGCCACCGACTGGGCCACCAGCAAGTCGGCGCGCAAGGTCTGGACTTCACCACGCAGGCGGCTGAGCTCCTGCTTCGATTCGCGGTCCAGACCGGCAATGTCGCGGCCAAACTCGAAGGCCCACATGGCCAACGATCCCGAGAAACCGAGCACGACCGCGCCCAACAACCAGCGAAACGGCCACGGCAACGCACTGCGGACGGCCATGCGCGGTGCGCTGACGGTGAGTTTTCTGCGCAGAAGCCGAAACCGCATGCAAACCTTTCAAAGTGAAAGCAAACGCAACCCAGGCCCAGAAAGCAAAAACCGCCCCAAGTTCGACTTGAAGGCGGCTTTTGCAGTTGAGGCCAGACAGATTAGCGTTTGCTGAACTGCTTGCGACGGCGCGCGGAGCGCAGACCGACTTTTTTCCGTTCGACTTCGCGGGCGTCGCGCGTCACGAAACCGGCTTGCGACAGGCCTGGCTTGAGCGTGGCGTCGTAGTCGATCAGGGCGCGGGTGATGCCGTGGCGCACGGCGCCGGCCTGGCCGGATTCGCCACCGCCGTGCACGTTCACCATCACGTCGAAGGTATCGGCGTGGTTGGTCAGCAGCAGAGGCTGCTTGCAGATCATGATGGAGGTCTCACGGCCAAAGTAGGCCTGAATGTCCTTGCCATTGACCACGATCTGGCCAGAGCCTTTTTTCAGGAAGACACGGGCGACGCTGGATTTGCGACGGCCGGTTCCATTGTTCCATTCACCAATCATCTCAAGGCTCCTTTACAGTTCCAGCACTTGCGGCTGTTGGGCGGTGTGCGGGTGCTCTGCGCCACCGTACACCTTGAGCTTCTTGATCATGGCGTAGCCGAGCGGGCCCTTGGGCAGCATGCCCTTGACAGCCTTTTCGAGTGCGCGGCCAGGGTGCTTGGCCTGCATGTCGCGGAAGTTGGTGCCGTAGATACCGCCGGGATAACCCGAGTGGCGGTAGTAGACCTTGTCGAGGGCCTTGTTGCCCGTGACGCGGATCTTGGCTGCGTTGATGATGACGATGAAGTCACCGGTGTCGACGTGAGGCGTGTAAATGGCCTTGTGTTTGCCGCGCAAACGGAGAGCCACTTCACTGGCAACTCGTCCGAGGACCTTGTCGGTCGCGTCAATCACAAACCACTCGTGCGTCACGTCAGCGGGTT